>UMLM01055128.1_pt1 | contig 26064 bp, 18 predicted proteins | sample 1966571 | NCBI WGS metagenome assembly UMLM01 (sample SAMEA4836203, study PRJEB28245) | human gut metagenome | biome: gut microbiome; material: fecal sample | place: Denmark | collected 2008 | reverse complement strand
CTTCGTCTTCCCATTTGACCATGGGAAATAAGTATTTCTATCCACGTTCCCACGTAGGGAACGACAAGTTTTTCAACTTCTTTTTCTGGTTCGTCTTCATATTTCTATCCACGTTCCCACGTAGGGAACGACGAGAACATCTACAACCGTTATAATGCGGTCACCGATATTTCTATCCACGTTCCCACGTAGGGAACGACTCTGTTGATGAATTACGGTCGCTGATCAGTTTTATTTCTATCCACGTTCCCACGTAGGGAACGACGTACAGAAATTCTGTGTTGTGAGAGGTGATTTCATATTTCTATCCACGTTCCCACGTAGGGAACGACGGTTGCGCCACATAGCGCAGCGGATCGGAAAGGGATTTCTATCCACGTTCCCATGTAGGGAACGACGATCTTCCATGTTGATTTCATCTGATCACCTCACAATTTCTATCCACGTTCCCACGTAGGGAACGACCACCCAGAGCATGTGCGATCTTCCCGATGGTGGCATTTCTATCCACGTTCCCACGTAGGGATCGACTATACAAGGCGCAGGAGTAGACAACAGGGGAAGAATTTCTATCCACGTTCCCACGTAGGGAACGACCGAGGGAGCAAAGGCATGACGGTTGGAGATCTCATATTTCTATCCACGTTCCCACGTAGGGAACGACGCTGTGTCATCCGGCCGCGCTCATCTGCGACAACATTTCTATCCACGTTCCCACGTAGGGAACGACCCAAGAACAACAGCTGCTTGGCAGAATACGCCAAATTTCTATCCACGTTCCCACGTAGGGAACGACCTTCGCTCACCTTCCCATAAGTGCGCTCCTGGAAATTTCTATCCACGTTCCCACGTAGGGAACGACAGCTGCGCTTCAGCCGGTTCCGCTGGCTTCAGGAAATTTCTATCCACGTTCCCACGTAGGGAACGACTGCAGCGCCTGCGGAAAGCACTGAGCCACGCTGTATTTCTATCCACGTTCCCACGTAGGGAACGACTGGCAGCCGGTTCCGCAAGGCATACACGGTGATATTTCTATCCACGTTCCCACGTAGGGAACGACCCGTATGCGCTTGATTGCTGGTTCTTGCCCAAGGTATTTCTATCCACGTTCCCACGTAGGGAACGACTTTCGACCTTTTCGAACATCTCCGCAATCATAGAAATTTCTATCCACGTTCCCACGTAGGGAACGACACAGCAAGGAGAACGCTATCCGTTCGCTCAACGCATTTCTATCCACGTTCCCACGTAGGGAACGACGAGGACATGCGCCAGAAATACATCGACAGATGGATATTTCTATCCACGTTCCCACGTAGGGAACGACTCTTTATAATTTTACCGACTACCACGTATTAACGGGATTTCTATCCACGTTCCCACGTAGGGAACGACGAGAACATCTACAACCGTTATAATGCGGTCACCGATATTTCTATCCACGTTCCCACGTAGGGAACGACGGGAGAAGCGCAGGCCTTCCGAAAGGTCGGCGCAGGTATTTCTATCCACGTTCCCACGTAGGGAACGACCTTAGCCGGACGATCGACGTTAACCTGACGCTGCAATTTCTATCCACGTTCCCACGTAGGGAACGACGACTATCAGCTTAGCACGACGGCCGACAGCGACGAATTTCTATCCACGTTCCCACGTAGGGAACGACGGTCATGTAGTCCTGGAAGTCATCTTCCATGTAGAATTTCTATCCACGTTCCCACGTAGGGAACGACTCACTGTATCACCGGACGGCGTGCTTACGATCAACATTTCTATCCACGTTCCCACGTAGGGAACGACATACGTGCTGCCATCCGCGCTGAAAGAGCCAGCTCAATTTCTATCCACGTTCCCACGTAGGGAACGACGGGAGCCGATCCACTGGGACGGCGAGGGGGTGAAATTTCTATCCACGTTCCCACGTAGGGAACGACCAACACAACCCAAGCATCTTACACTGTCCTTGACAATTTCTATCCACGTTCCCACGTAGGGAACGACATGCCAATTTTATGCCAATCATACATTTTAACGCGAAATTTCTATCCACGTTCCCACGTAGGGAACGACTGTTACAGGGATTCACAAGGACACAGGAGAAGAAGTATTTCTATCCACGTTCCCACGTAGGGAACGACGAATTTTTGTTGCGTTCATATATTCACCTCGCATAATTTCTATCCACGTTCCCACGTAGGGAACGACCCTGAGTGGTGCCGACCTGAGTGATGCCAAAGCCAACATTTCTATCCACGTTCCCACGTAGGGAACGACCGATATCATGGGCTATCAAGGCCAGCGGTTAGAATTTCTATCCACGTTCCCACGTAGGGAACGACGGACTACATCCTCCTGGCGAAGCTGACCCAGAAAACATTTCTATCCACGTTCCCACGTAGGGAACGACCAAGTCCATGGTGTACGGTGATTGGGTCGTGTGGGATTTCTATCCACGTTCCCACGTAGGGAACGACGGTAGAGCCGCTGTTCTCAGAGATCCGACATGAGATCATTTCTATCCACGTTCCCACGTAGGGAACGACGGCGGTTTCCCGCTGAACTCATGTTAACACGATTTTGATTTCTATCCACGTTCCCACGTAGGGAACGACCACCGTTTCTCCTGACGGCGTGCTGACTGTACACATTTCTATCCACGTTCCCACGTAGGGAACGACATTCCATAACGGCAGCACCGCATTCTGAGATTCATTTCTATCCACGTTCCCACGTAGGGAACGACGATGTAGCATTTCGCGTGCAGATATTTGCCGCGATAGATTTCTATCCACGTTCCCACGTAGGGAACGACACTGCATCGGCATCGAAAGTACGTATGCAGGTGGATTTCTATCCACGTTCCCACGTAGGGAACGACTTCTGACCTTATCATCAATGAGGGCTCGATCAAATTTCTATCCACGTTCCCACGTAGGGAACGACTGCGGATCTTGAATCCTGCTTTTTTCATCTTCAGTGATTTCTATCCACGTTCCCACGTAGGGAACGACGGGAAAAGAGCAGGTTATTCAGTTCATATCGCAATTTCTATCCACGTTCCCACGTAGGGAACGACACTACAACATAAGCGATTTGTCAATTTTTTTGCAATTTCTATCCACGTTCCCACGTAGGGAACGACCGTATTCTATTTTGGTCCTTACGAAATGAGAGGATATTTCTATCCACGTTCCCACGTAGGGAACGACCTCGTGTTCTTTGTATGATTTTGCGCATGATTCAAATTTCTATCCACGTTCCCACGTAGGGAACGACTGTTATCGTACAGTTTATCAACCAGTTTATGCCAATTTCTATCCACGTTCCCACGTAGGGAACGACGGCGAGCCACGATTGATGTTCTTTGATCATGCTCACATTTCTATCCACGTTCCCACGTAGGGAACGACTAGATCCGGCCAGCGCGGCATTCCTGTGGATTTCCAATTTCTATCCACGTTCCCACGTAGGGAACGACGCCATCGAGAAGATGGTTTTTTTAAAAGGAGGATATTTCTATCCACGTTCCCACGTAGGGAACGACGGCGGAACATCCGGGCATCTGGATCTGCATCGAAATTTCTATCCACGTTCCCACGTAGGGAACGACAAGACTATCCATCGATGGCGCTGGATATCTATGATATTTCTATCCACGTTCCCACGTAGGGAACGACACAAGGGTAGCATAACCTTTCTCTGCCCAGTCCTGAATTTCTATCCACGTTCCCACGTAGGGAACGACCGTTTTTTATTTTAAGCTGAACAATAAGAATCTATTTCTATCCACGTTCCCACGTAGGGAACGACGGTTGCGGAAGGTCTGGCAATTTATAACCTTCTGATTTCTATCCACGTTCCCACGTAGGGAACGACACGACGAACGTGTGTACAAGATCAAGCTCTATGCATTTCTATCCACGTTCCCACGTAGGGAACGACTCTATATGTTTGACTGCCTTGGTGTCAAACTTGACACAATTTCTATCCACGTTCCCACGTAGGGAACGACATTTCCAGCTGGTTGCATTTCTCTATCCCGGATATTTCTATCCACGTTCCCACGTAGGGAACGACAAAGCCGATCTATCAAAATGTCGTAAAAAGGATCACATTTCTATCCACGTTCCCACGTAGGGAACGACGAACGTGCAGCAGCAGAACGTGCAGCAGCGAAAATTTCTATCCACGTTCCCACGTAGGGAACGACGACATTGGCATAGTTTTCGTACTGATGGTATTCATTATTTCTATCCACGTTCCCACGTAGGGAACGACTGCTGTTCTTGCAGCCCTTGCCATCCAGCGGGTTATTTCTATCCACGTTCCCACGTAGGGAACGACGTTCCACTACGCCCCATCTCCTTTCTGTACTGATTATTTCTATCCACGTTCCCACGTAGGGAACGACGGTGACACAGCTCATGCCGTTCCGTATGCCACAGGATTTCTATCCACGTTCCCACGTAGGGAACGACGATAATCTCGGCCATGATGGAGCGCTGGCCTGCGGTATTTCTATCCACGTTCCCACGTAGGGAACGACTTTTATCTCTCACAATCCACTCGTACTTTCCAGGCATTTCTATCCACGTTCCCACGTAGGGAACGACCCGGCCTTCGGATGGGAGATGGCACCGGCCAGCGAATTTCTATCCACGTTCCCACGTAGGGAACGACTGTCAAGGTCTTTCCGCAGCCACACGATCACACATTTCTATCCACGTTCCCACGTAGGGAACGACAGGTGCTTGCCTGGCGGAAGATCTTCGGCGAGCAAATTTCTATCCACGTTCCCACGTAGGGAACGACCTGCCGCCGGAGCGGTCGTTGGCAGTGAGGCGCAGAAATTTCTATCCACGTTCCCACGTAGGGAACGACAAAGTCATGGAAACGCCCCTTCTACCTTCAATCTATTTCTATCCACGTTCCCACGTAGGGAACGACGACTACGCGTCAAACTCGGATCAGAGCGAGACGGATTTCTATCCACGTTCCCACGTAGGGAACGACCCGCAGGCGACGCTGGCGGGGCGCGACTATGCCTCATTTCTATCCACGTTCCCACGTAGGGAACGACTCACGGCCGTGGGGATCGAAAACAGCAACATGGATATTTCTATCCACGTTCCCACGTAGGGAACGACGACTACATTCTGTTGGCGAAGCTGACCCAGAAAACATTTCTATCCACGTTCCCACGTAGGGAACGACTGTGTACCAGTAATTCAGCCGGTGATCCTCGTTAGATTTCTATCCACGTTCCCACGTAGGGAACGACTCTGCTCGATAGACTGATTGACGGATTCCTCAAGTATTTCTATCCACGTTCCCACGTAGGGAACGACTCAGGGGGATCAATCCATAATTGACACCGCAATATTTCTATCCACGTTCCCACGTAGGGAACGACCTACAACGGCCGACAGCGACGAAAAAGAGAAGCTATTTCTATCCACGTTCCCACGTAGGGAACGACGCTTCCATAGAACGTATTGGGAACCTGACAAATTCATTTCTATCCACGTTCCCACGTAGGGAACGACCGGACAGCCGTAACCGTCGATCTCCCGCCAGTTTATTTCTATCCACGTTCCCACGTAGGGAACGACGGCTGGGAGAAGCGCAGGCCTTCCGAAAGGTCGGAATTTCTATCCACGTTCCCACGTAGGGAACGACCGCGTTCCTCGATCTCATGCCGAATTTCGGAAAAATTTCTATCCACGTTCCCACGTAGGGAACGACCTGCACGTATGCGACGGCGTTGGCGAACGGGGATATTTCTATCCACGTTCCCACGTAGGGAACGACGGACACTATTAGAGGCTGAGCCGATGAGATTATATATTTCTATCCACGTTCCCACGTAGGGAACGACTTCTGCGTAGCTGGAAGTAATACTGGGGCATCAAGTATTTCTATCCACGTTCCCACGTAGGGAACGACGTTTAGATACAATTTTTTCAGCAGTACGACATAGATTTCTATCCACGTTCCCACGTAGGGAACGACTATATTATGTGGCATATAGCGACGCGGCAACAGCTATTTCTATCCACGTTCCCACGTAGGGAACGACAACGACATCTGAGACCTTGATATTGTCCGGAAGATATTTCTATCCACGTTCCCACGTAGGGAACGACGTCTTACTTGTTTTATTCAATATATTAGGTGGTATTTCTATCCACGTTCCCACGTAGGGAACGACTGCAAAAGTGATTGAAAACAAGACATATTTGCCATCATCTTTTGCTATAAAAGGGTTCATTCACAAAAAACACATGCACTTTGTGAAATATCCCTTATTTTGTTAAGTTTTTCTAGTGCGAGGCTCCAGGCACTTTTATGTGCGCTAGGGATTCGCACAAGAGTTTACGATTAATCATAAATTTATATCAGCAATATACCATCCTGTGGCCATTGAGGCGTTCGTCCAACATGTTCCACCTTTGTTTTGTATTTATTGCCAAGTTGATAAAATCGCAAACTATCTTCTGACGGATCAATCAGATCAATTAGCTCTGCCTTAAAAACGGTAAATTGAGCAGCGTCCAACATACATTCAAACACGGAATTTTGAACTCGCTGTCCATGATTTACACATGCCTTAGCAACTTTTCGCAGTCTTTTTCGGCCAGCAGCTGTCTCCGTATTAACATCATAAGTGACTAAGATAAGCATAAATTCGCTCCTTATTTCCAGAAAAATGGTGGATAACGTTCTAAATCTCCTCGCAAAGTACGTGCGAGCAGTAAAGCCTGTACATACGGGACAAGTCCCCAAGGGATTTTTTCCTTCAAAAACGGATGTTGTATCACCTGTTGCTTGCGCAATTGCCAAGCTTCCAAAAAAGCCCGGCGCCCTTCTTCTGTCAAAAGTACAGCAGTGCTCTCTTGCTTTTCGCAATGCTTTGGCAAAATTGTTTTCTGATTGATGCAAGTTAAAACAAAGCGATCAGCATAAACCGCACGAAGCTCTTCCATCAGATCTAAAGCAAGACTGGTGCGACCAGGTCTGGGGCGATGCAAAAAGCCTACATATGGATCAAGCCCCACACCTTCTAATGCTGCAGCGCAGTCTCGTGCCAACAATGTATAGGCGAAAGATAGCAGAGCATTGACCGGATCTAAAGGAGGACGTCGTGAGCGCCTGGTAAATGCAAATGTTTTGCGCTGTTGTAAGATCAAATTATCAAATCCACTAAAATACAGTTTTGCTGCTTCGCCTTCCGTACCGCGCAATTCTTCCAAAGTTTCTGCCTTCTCAATATCGGTGAGAGCTGCCGCTAATTGCCCAGATATTTTCTTCAGCTTATCTACTGGAACACGCTGAGGATGATCTCGAGTCGCTCGTTCTAAAACCCACCGCGCATTATATACCTTACCTAATAGAAACCCTTTTGCATACTGACAACTGTTTCCAGGATCATCACTGACCCGAAACTGCTTCTGCCGCAGCAAGACATTCCCTTTAGTTTCACCAACAGAACGTGCAAGAAACTTACCACGCGGGTTGAAAAACGCTAAATCGATATTCCGCTGTGCGCAAGCGCCCATCAAAGCAGGTGAAGCCCCAGCGTAGGAAAAGCTCAATATCCCCTCTAATGTATGCAGAGGAAAGCGTGCAATTTCTTTTTTCTCTTGACTGACCAAGACGTTCTCTCCATCAAGGCTCAAATAGCTGTTTTCAGTTAAGACAAACAGAGTATTCAATAACTTTCTCATTAGGAATCTCCTTCTGACTCTTCTAAATGGCTGCGTATGTAATCATCAGCATTGCTGCGGCGGCAAAGAGTCGGTAAGCACAATTCCTTCAAGGAACACGCATTACAGTGTTTGCCCGGCTTTACCTTTGGGGTATAGCCTCGAGCGAAATAATCATTCATCTCATCCGCCATTTTCTGCGTTTTTTGCCGAAGCTCAGACGTGAATTCCACTTGTTCTCTACGACGGGTCTCCGCATAGAAAATAGCACCTTGCGCAATATCACAAACCAGCATTTCTTCCAAAGCCATACCTTGTGCACAAAGCTGCAATCGATCAGCATCATTCGTTTTTGGAGATCCATGTTTGTATTCCACAGGTAAAGGAAGCCAAAGACCAGAATAATCCTGAAGGGATATTCCGTCAGGATCAGCCCGGAATTCTACCACATCACATGTCCCAGATAATCTCAGGCGATGACTGATCACTCTCAGTCCTCGTACGATCAGCAGATCGCCGCGTTTTTCACGGAAAGAATCATCATGACAATGCTCATGCAGCAAATGTCCTTCTGCAGTTCTCTGGTTCTCTGCCCACTGCTGCTCCAGATAAGCGAGTGCCCATTGCCGGCGGCAAAAGCAGAAATGCTGAATACCAGACATTTGCAGATAATCATCAGGATTCGTCATAAACTTCTACTGCTAAGTCAGGCAGTTCATCACAAGTGATGGTATATTCATGAATGTCATGCGGCATATCGACATTTTTTTCGATATGCAGCAATCGGTGTACTTTAGCAGAGGAGTATTGTCCGCTCTTGCAGTTGTGCTTCCACCAATACAGTCTCAATACCTCCATGCTGCCATCTGGCCGAGCTGAGGACGCATCATTTTCAAACAGCGTGCGCAATGCTTCTTTCAACAGCTCTGCATCTTCTTCAGTAAAGCCAGTCTTTTCTGCCAGCTGACAATTGATGCTGCCAAAAGTCGTATACATCGCAAATCCAACACGATGCTTGGTTCCCATCGTATCACTTGATTTCTTATCACTGGTCACGCTGTTTACGCTCTTTGTAATTTGCAAGCTATCAATTGTGATCGGGTCAATGCTGAAAGCTGGGTGAATAGAAACTGGTCCGCGTATTCCTACAGAAACTCCTTCGTTTTTCCCTTTAAATGCAAACACTTGTCCAAAACTACGTACATCTATCCATGTCTCACATGCAGCTTTTGCATAAGCTTCTCGATCTTTAGCTTTAGTAGCGGCAGCTAATGCCTGACAAGCATCAGCGCGGTCTTTCAAACTATGATATTCATCATTACGGCGATCATCAGACTGTACAAATACGTTGGCCCCCATATCCATCAATCGATTACGGATCTTTCTTTTCAAGCAAACATCTGAAATCTCTCCATATCCTTCATAAGTCTCACGCGGACGGTTGCCGTTCAACGGGTCTCCATTAGGATTAGCATGATGAACTGCGATGACAAGCGCAAAATCAATTTTATTCTGTAACGTCTCCATAAGTAGCTCCTCCTTTATTCATGATCATTTGATGCTTCATCTGTCTTTTTGAAAAAATCTGCCCGCTGGCAGGCATAGCCAAGTAAGTACAATTCCGTTAACGGCTGATCATTAAACTCCTCCATCGGAATACGTGAGATCAACTTTAACATTTGTTCATTCGCGTAAACAGACTTATTCGCCTTGATCAGACGTTCTAAATAAGGTTCCAGTTGTTTGCGCAGCAAAGCCAGCGTCTTAGCAGGATGCTGAGTATATGCGACCTCATAACGCAAGGCATTAGTCGGCCGATTGCTTTTCTCTCCTGCAGTATTGTAGACGGCGTACTGTTCCAACTGATCAGCACAGGCTAAGATCCGCCCAAACAGATAACTGCGGTCGCTGCAATTTTCATCAATAGCCATAGTATATTCCTCCTTTAAATTACGATGATGATATCCTTTGATCAAAGCACAGGCAATGCTGCGGGTTTTATTGATTTCCCATGTTTCCATAGCAATGCCATTTGCGGCTCTGTGTACGGCCGCCAGCATGATGTCTTTTGGAAAAGGACGTTTTTCTGTGATGCAAGGCAACAAACGTTCAATGGTCTGTTGTTTGAGCCTGTCGTCAGCTTTAGCTCCATAAGCGGCTGATGCGATATCGATCGGTGCAGGCGCGCCTACAAAAACAACAGGTACAGCTTTCTTTTTTCCTTTTCCGTCCTCCTTCATCTTAGCATAACGAAGTTCCCAGCCAAATGTTTTGTGCCAATCTTCAATATTATCCATCAGTCGAGATCCAGAAAGCTCTCGATAATATCGAATGGATAAGCGGCCAGGTGTAGCGGAATCAAGGATCATCACACTGACTTGACTATGCTGAGTCAACACGTGACGATATCCTTGTATCGCTTTGTTGAATTCTGCCGCAAAACTTTCCCGTGTCTGCGGAAGGGTCTCGACCCCATCATAAATTGATTGAAATTCTTCACCAAAAAGATCACTTTGACCACGTTCCATCAAATCATAAGCATCGCCTGTGATGGGCGGGATCGGCTCATTTTCAGTGCCCCATGCCAGAATGGTTTGATCACCATTCTGAATGCCTTGTCTACCTACCAGCCATCTTAATGCACTATGTGCTTTCTGGGTCGTATCAAAGCCAATGGACAGCGCTTCTTCAACATGCTCAAATCGTCCGCGATAAGTAAAATTCACACTATCATTGCTGGAAATCAATTTAGCGCGATCCCCGGCATTACGGATCTTATATGGGCTCAGATAAGATATGGGCATCTCTTCTCCCTGTATGTAGCAGATTCCCTTGTTTCCCAATGTAGATTGATAATACTGGGTATAACTATCCCAGATCTTTGAATCCAAAGAAAGGATATCTCCATCCACTTGAAAACGAACAAATGTCTCCAACTGATCCCCGCCAGTAATGGATTGAAATATCGGCGGTATCTCCTCTTTGGGACCATTCCATTTTTTTAACAGCTGACCTTTTTCATCTGCAAACAGGACCCTTTCTGCAATCAAATCTCTGATCAGACATCCTTTTTTCAGATAGATCAATACGGCACGTACCTTTTCCGATCCAAAAGGAGAATCACACCATGCTTGCAGCTGATCAAGGTATTCTGTCCACATGTGCTTTTTTGTACCGCCTCTTTCTACATAGTCTCCTGCTATGTACTGCAATTTATCTACTAGTGGATGAGGAACAGGGCCAGATGTACGTGCAGAAGATTCTTCAGTGCATGGAATGACCGTGGTCATGTCATCAGCGTGAAGAACATGTGCTGAGATAAAGTCCGCTTTTTCAGATAAGCTAACTTCCACATTTACTTTCTGCGTAGTATGGGCTACTGGAAGCAAGATCGGTGCATTCCAGCCATGTCGAATAGATGCAGACGGCTTCCCGACCTGGGCAAGATTTTTTTCATAAGTCTGATAACATCGTTCAATCCAGCCCATCTTTTGTCACCTCCTGATAAAGATCATCGCAGCTCTGTAAATTTTCATCTTTCACAAAAACTTTAGCCTTCTGCTCACGAATCGGGCGGATCACTGGACACTCCTCTGGCCGTATAAATGTGATCACGCCATCTTTCATTACCGGACGCCACAAACGCTCATACATTTGTCCGCTGTCATGTTCATCTGCATATGTGATGCCATGCACCATAAGACCAAATGGCATGGGTGCAGTGTCATCATAGGCACCTGGTCCTTCATGGAACTTACATGGCTCTACATATCCCTGACACTCTCGCGTACCAAGGAAAATGTCACGGCGCCCGCCGCGCTCCAACATTCGCTTAGCAATAAAATAATGTTTATTCTCATTGCGGTCTCCTGCAAGATCTGGCCGATGCATGTTCCATTCAAAATGTGCTTTGATTTGATAAGATACATTGACCAAATAGGTGTAAATAGATAGATCATTGGTGCCATTGTTATAGCGAATGGGGCGAATTCCTTTTGATTCCGTTTCTATGGGATTCAAGATACGGACGGCATCCGGGACCCAAATAATGGTCGGTTTCCAATAAATGCTTTCTAATATCCCTTTGACTGCTTGATACGTAGGAACAGGATAACTGAATTTCTCTCCCCCCACTCGCGTAATGGGATCACTGAACAGGGCGTAACGTCCCCATACATGCAGGGTAATGGTATTGCTATATTGCAAAGGTCATCTCCTCCTTTCTTGCTCATCGATCATACGATAAAAGCTGTCGAACCAACTGATTCAAAAGATAAGCCTTTGTGCTCACTGTCGTAATAATTTTCCTGCAAGGCCAAAGCCTCACCATCCAAAACAAAATACAAGGCATTGCCAAGGCGCCGATATTGACTCTGACTGATAGAAATCGTATAAGGCTGGAGATCTTTCAACAAAGCCGTATTCGCACGTGCAGACTGCAATTCCAGAAGCAGCTCTTTTCCACGTCCGTAGGGAACAAGTACCGAAATCGTTTCGTCTGGAATTGCCGCAAAAGCAGACTCTGCCGTGCCAAAAGCCTGACAAAGACCTGCTCGACATGGTATTTGCCTTTCCTTAGAGGCATTGATTCCCTGACTATTGATGCTTAACAGGTCTACCATGGTAGAAGCGACATGACCTGTTACCGAAAATGGATATAACATATCGTTCTGGTGGCGAGGATCACCATAATATCGTTGATAATATAACTGAATGACCTGAGGCGAAAGTAGATCAGCCTCTTCTGGCAATGTGGCCAGCAATTCACGTGTGATCTCACGACCATCATAGATTTCTGGTAAAGCATCCAGATTCTCTCCCGCACACTCGATCAGATACACTGGACGGCAATTGGATTCACCGTGACGGTTACAGCGGCCGGCTGCCTGAGCGATGCTGGGCAGACCGGCAAGATCTCTCACGACACAATCGAAGCTGAGATCGACACCAGCCTCGATCAGCTGCGTACTGATGCAGATCAATGATCGGCCGCTCTTCAATCGCTGATCGACCTCATCCAATACATCATTGCGGTGCTGTTGACAAAGATTCGTCGTTAAGCAGAATATACGACACTCTGGTGAAACAAGAGGTTTCAATTCATCAAATAGTTTATTGACCACATTTTTGGTGTTCAGAACCACAAGGATGCTGCGATTGTCTTTCTGCAGGCTGGTCAAAAAATCAGCAATAGCAGAGATGCTCTGTCCTCCCTTGATCATTGGCCGGATGACCTTAGTTCGCTTAAACTGCTGAAAACGTAATTGATAATCAGGAACGATATCTTTTTGATCGGCAAATTGTAAAGGGATAGGTGCTGTATCTAAGTCAGGCTGTGTCGCGGTACATAAGATCACCGTACAATCAAACAGACGCACAAGAGTATCCAAAGCTAAATTAAGCAGACAAGTCTGTGACAACGGTAATGCCTGGATCTCGTCCAGCAGCAATACTGAACCAGCAAGAGCAGACAAACGTCGTACATTCTGCCGCGGCGCAGCAAATAACGTATTTAACAGCTGGACCATAGTCGTGCAGATCACGGGCACGCCTTGCCACCGCTGACTGAGCGCAAGCCATCGTTCTTGATCGCTGTACTCATCCGACTCGAACAGAACGTCTGAATGATGCTCCAGCACATATTCCTCACCAAGTGCCCGACGGATATTCTCCGCATTTTGCTTAGTGATCGATTTGTATGGTGCAAAATAAAATAAGTGATGAGCATTCTGACGGCGAGCCATTTGCACACAAAACCGCAATCCAGAAAATGTTTTACCGCCGCCAGTTGGAACATACAATCGATAAATTCCTGCAGGACGTCCTTGCGCAGCAACCAAACACTGATCAGAGATTTCGCGCCGCAAGATATCGATGGGACGTTCTGCTTTCAGTGAATCAGTGAACTGTTCCATTCGGTCGCAAAGCAAATTCCAAGTAGCTAAGCGTGTATCATCAGACGGAAACGATGGAAGCGGCAAATGATTCATGAAACTAGCTGTATCGCTCCAATCCGCATCCACCAAAGCACTGAATATGAATCGTTGGATAAATCCCAGACCGAAAAATAACGCATTCTTATTCGCATTTTCGGATGCTTCTTTTGGAATGATGGTCCGTGCCTTTAAAAATATCGTGTGGATCTCCTCAGCAGCTTCTTGGATCAATCGCCGGATTTCTATCTCTCCACAACATTCTGAAAAAAACCGAGTCACGCTCTCGTGGTAAAACAGATCAGCTTGTTTGGAGTACATACGCTCCAGCCAAGGTCGATTTCCATCTATGCTAAGATAATCACAACGACCGCTGTGATGACAACCGATTGCAAGCGCAACGATCTGTCCTGTCAAGCGGACAGAATCATCAGTTTTTTCCGTTCGTTCCCATATCCACCGCATACCTGCCGCTGAGTGATTAAGCTTTTCCTTAGTTTGGTTCCAAAGATGATCCTGCACATCCGGCGCAGATTTTCCCATGTCGTGCAGATAACCAGTCAACCTGCCTAGATTCTCCAAACCAAATGGACGACATATCGCGGCGCAATGCATTGCTACATTCTCACTGTGTTCACGCAATGTTTGAATATAAGGAGACGCATTATCGTCTGCCTGATCGAGAATATGTGCGATCAAAGTCTTCTTCACTATTTCTCATCTCCAATCAAATCAAAATTTACTTAATTTAGTAATTTTACGTATAAACCATAACATTAAATGTCTTGACTGTCAATCACTGAAAAAAACAATTTGTAATCGCTTTACCATCAATATGCTCCTATCAGACTCATCATAAAGCAAGACTTGTCCTCATTTTTGCAAAATAATGAATTCAAATGACGAATTCCCTATCCACATTCTATAAATCTTTATTTTATCGTCTAATCCTTTGTAAAAAGCCAAAAAAACATGTATACTACAAATGTCATTTCGGCTCATGCATGAGATGTGGATAGAAAAACTTATTTTAGTAATATGGACCTTGTCCATTTGGGAAGAGACTGTTAATGTATTAGCAGTTTCTTCCCACCTTTTATATACAGTTAAAGATCGATCCGCGTTTTATTCTTTATACAAAATAAGAACGATTTTTATATACGATCAATTGAAGAACAATCTGATCAACACATGATCAGAACGAGTAATTTGCTATGTTGTGTACAGATTGACGAGAACCAATTATCTTTCTATTTGGATGACAATGATCATTGCTGATCGATTTCCTCTATTCACCATAAATTATCTACGATTGTAACTGTGATCTATACTATAATAATGACAGAATATTTCCACAAAATAAAGCTATTCCTGCATGATCATGATTTTTTATCAAATGGAAGAATGAAGAGGATACGGCCTCTGTTTTAATCTCGGTCTTCTCATCAAGATTCAATTGCGTCCAGCACACCATAAAAAAGCGCCTCGAAGCCCTTATCAAAAGCCATGAGACGCGCTGACGCATAAAAAGTTGAATATGATTACTTTTCTTCCCGCCTGCTGTTGCGATACTCCAGGATATTGATCAATCCAGCGGTCAGGATAGCTACGATCGGAAAGATGATCCAGACGATCTCCCAGCTCTCCTGCGTAAGTCCGATAAACAGGAAGACCATAGCGGCCAATGGCATAGTGATGCCCCAGATGAACGCATAGCGCGACGCCTGCTTCTCCTTGTCCTTCTCTTGATTGGCTGCTTCAAAGTAGATGAACCGGCGATACGCGCCATTCATGATCCCCGCCGGAATGATCAGCAGCATAGCAGCGGCAGTGAAATAAAACAAGATCGCCCCATAGCGTTCTGCGGCGTCATGGATCAGTGCATCCGCCGCCACCGTGGCGCATAATCCAAAGATGATCAGAAAGATGCCGGAAGTGATGACCACCATGAAGCGTTTCTGAAACTTCTGATACGCTTTGTTCAATGTCTCCACATCACTGCGGCTGACATAGATCTTCCGCTCATCCAGATATTGCCAGCGATGAGCATCGCGGATGCCGAAAGCGACAAAGACAGCGACAGCGATCCCGACCATGAACAGAAAGAACGCCGCTCCGACCTCTTCATCAAACAAGATCGGAATGGTCACGCCGCATAAGATGATCGCCACGCCGATCGCGATGGCAAACGCAAAGGGGCGTTTCCATTTCAGATACTCCTGGATCGTATCCATGGAAACGCTGAGGGTGCCCTCATCCTGATCTGCCGTATCCTGAACGCCCTGTTCATTCTCCTCATTGAGCAAATAATCGATTGAAACATGAAAGAGCCTGCCTAACTGAATCAGCTTTTCTGTCTCCGGATATACTTGCCCATTCTCCCATTTACTGACAGCCTGCCGGCTGACGCCCAGCTCATCAGCCAGCGCTTCCTGCGACATTCCTTTTTCTTTTCTGAGCTTCTGCAGTTTTTCGTTGAATTTCATCTCCATCACCTCTGTCTGCATCGTACCTTGTTCAGCCGTTTTCAGCCACCAATTGACGTTTGCAATTTGTCAACTACAGGTTGCATCAACCATTTTTTGCGGTTTTTTGACGATTTTTCCCCTTTTCTCCCATTATATCGGAAAAACGAGCGAGGTGAAATCACGTTCATGCTCATCCGCTGCTTTACCTCATCAGACGCCATGCATCCTTCCAGCCAGTCAAGCCCGTGCGCGCTGCTTCCTGTCCGAGGCGAGATACAGCGGGATCGCCGACAGCTGCGCGATCACTGACACAGCGACCATCGCAGGAATGCTCAGATCATAAAGCACGCCCATGATCCAGCTTCCGAGGAACCAGAACACGCCGAAAGCACATTCAAAGATCCCATATCCGGTAGCGCGGCAGTGTTTAGGCACCATTGACGTGACCACGGCTTTCAGGATGGATTCCTGCGCGCCCATTCCGATCCCCCAAAGCGCGATGCCGATCAGCAGCATCGGAGTGGAATGAACAGAAAAGACAAAGACGGCGAACGCGCTGGAAAGCAAAGTGGAGATCATCAAGGCCTTCACGCCGATCTTGTCATAAAGATGGCCGAACACCAGAGCAGCGATCGCATCCACTAACATCGCCCCGGCATACAGCAGAGGAAGCGTGCCTTCCGTGACCAGCGCGGAGGTCTGTGCCAGATCGGCAGCCAGGCCGGCGTAAGTGTTGGAGACGTGCATGATGATCAGAGAATAATCGATAAATCCAAAGGCAAAGCAGCTGATTCCTGCAATATAAAGCACAAAGCTCTTTTTCATGCGAAACGGAACATATTCCTTCGGCTCAGGCTCGAATCGCTCAGGATACGGAAACTTCCGCCAGGTAAGCAGAAGCAATACCAACGTGATCAAACCGGGAATGGCCAGCACCGCAAAACAGAACGCATAGTTCTCAAAGACATCGCCGTCTGTGCGAAAGAGCATCACCAGATATAACAGCACCGGACCCAGAAACGCGCCGATCTGATCCAGCATCTCCTGCAAGCAAAAGCTCTTTCCTACCCCTTCCTGAGAGGCCGTAAAGGACATGATCGTATCTTTGGCCGGTTTCTTGATGGCCTTGCCCATCCGCTGAACGAGCAGCAGAAAGCAGGCCCAGATCCAGCCATGCTCTCCCACCAGCGCCAATGCCGGGACCGCCATCACATCCAGCACATAGCCGATGACCGTGATCGGCCTTACTGTCTCGTCTTGTCCGTGATCTTTCCAAACAGATAACGCATGGAGTAACCGATCAATTCCCCCAGTCCGGAGAAGAATCCGATCGCACCGGCGGAAACGCCCATGATCGACAGATAAGCACCCCGGATGCTGGAAGCACCTTCATGGGTCATATCTGAAAACAAGCTGACAATTCCAAACAACAACAGAAAGACCATCGCCTGTGACAGATGCTTTCTCTACTTTCCGCTCTTCATCTCGATTGCTCCTTCACACGCGCCGTCATTTCAGGAAAATCGGCTTTGCTCTCTGCTTTGCAGCGTGTATAAAGAATATCCAGCAGACGAGCAAATTCCTCTCGTTCTTCATGAGAAAGCGGCTCGACGAGCCATTCATAAAACAAAGTCTCGATATGCGCCTTGGAATTTTTCAGGCGCTGCGCCTGCTCAGTAGGATAGATCAGCTGACTGCGGCCATCCGATGGATTGCTCTGCCGTTGAAGATAGCCCTTTGCCTCCAAATTGGCAGTCTGCTTGGCCACGGCGCCTTTATCCGCTCCTAAGATCCTGCATATTTCTGATTGGGTGATGCCCGGTCTTTTCCGCACGACATGAATGAGGTCGAACTCTGCAGTGCCGACCCCTTCTTCCTTTATCGTCCGAGAAATAAATTTTCCCGCTTCCCTGGCGATTTTTGTGATCTGACGCTGTGTGATATCCATATCGATTTCTCCTTTATATAGATGTACCATCAACCAATTAGATGATGGTACATCTATTTTTGCCTGTCAACTGCGCCAAACAGATCCTCCGCTGTTTCTCCATCAAAAAAAGACCAGAATCCTCTCTTGAGCAATTCCGGTCAGTTTGTTTACGGCCAGACCTTTTCCGCGATCTTCTTCACCAATGCCAGTTTGGCCCACTGTTCCTCTTCTGTCAGCTTATTGCCGATCTCACAAGAGGCAAATCCGCATTGCGGGCTCAGATACAGCCGGTCGATATCCACGATCTGCGCTGCCTCATGGATCCGTTCGATGATCGTCTGTTCATCCTCCAGCTTCGGTGATTTGCTCGTGATGAGCCCGAGCACCACTTTCTTATCGGCGGGAATATAACGAAGCGGCTGAAAATCGCCAGAGCGTTCGTCATCAAACTCTAAATAGAACGCATCCACCTGCTCATTCGCAAATAAGATCGGGGCGATCGGGGCATATCCGCCGCTGCTTGCCCAGGTGGAATGATAGTTCCCCCGGCAGACATGCGTCGCGATGCTCATATCCGCTGGCCTGCCTTCCAATGCCAGCGTGTTCACGCGCAGATACCGCTGTGCCTCTTCTTCCAGCGAATCGCCGCGCTGTGTCCGGAAATTGCGATGTCCTTCATCGCAGAGCATGCCCCAGGTACAGTCATCCAGCTGCAGGTTGCGGCACCCCGCCGCATACAGCGCGCGGATGACCGTACGATACGCAGCGGCAATATCCTGAATCAGCTGTTCATCATCCGGATAGATCTTCTTCGTCTTCTCTCCATTATCCTCGCGGTAAAGCTCTGCCAGCAGCTGTGCCGGCGCAGGAATGGTCTGCTTGGCAACGATCCCTTCTTCCTCAAACTGCTTCACAAAACGGAAATGCTCCACAAACGGATGATCCTCGCCGCTGATCTTGCCGATCACCTCGATGGATCCCGGCGTAGTTTCTTCCCCATGGAAAAAATATCCATGATCCAGTTCGATCTTTTGGATGCCCTGAAAGCCCCACATGAAGTCCAGATGCCAGTAACTGCGGCGGAACTCGCCATCCGTGATCACCAGACAGCCTGCCTGCTTCTGTTTCTCGATCAGCGCGGCGATCTCCTCATCTTCGATCTGTTTCAGCTGTTCTGCGCTGATCGATCCTGCTTCATATCTGATCCTTGCGTCCTTCAATCTCGCCGGGCGCAGAAAGCTGCCCACATGATCATGACGGAACGGTATATGCAATGTGCTCATTTGAATGCCTCCCTTGTGATGGATTCCATTATAGTGATACCGGCATGATTCGTAAAATATAGAAAAAAGACAGTTTGCCATAGATGAAATCTATGACACCCTGTCCTTCGCAAACCGCTTCAGCGCTTCGATATACGAGGCCGCAAATTTTCCCGGCGCCACCTTATCATTGGTGATCCATCCGATCTCCATGACATCCTCCACATCCAACGCTACCGAAACGATATCTTTTCCATTCAGCTGTTCATTGATGACGCCGCTGCAGATCGTATAGCCATTTAATCCGATGAGCAAGTTGAATAAAGTGGCCCTATCGCTGACCATGATATCCTTACGGCTCTCTCTGGTGCTCAGGATCTCCTCGGAAAAGTAGAAAGAATTATGCTCGCCCTGCTCATAGGAAAGGCGCGGATAATCCTCCAGATCCTCCAGCGTCACGACCTGCTTTTGGGCCAGCGGGCTGAACCGGCTGACAAACACATGCGGTCTGGCAGTGAACAGCGGATGAAAGCTGATCCCATTTTCCCGCATCGTCCTGCGCAGGATCGTCTCATTGAACGAATTCAGATACAATACGCCGACCTCGCTTCGCAGCCTGGCCACATCTTCGATGATCTCATGGGTCTTCGTCTCACGGATGCGAAAATCATACTCTTCTCCGCCATGTTTTTTCAACAGCTCGACGAATGCTTCTACCGCAAACGAATAATGCTGTGTGGAGACACAGAACTGATGGCGGACAGGGGCAGTGCCGAAATAACGCTCTTCGATCAATGCCGTCTGCTCGATCACCTGTCTGGCGTACCCGAGAAATTCCTCTCCTTCCCTGGTGACGATCACGCCTTTATTGGTCCGGCTGAAGATCGTGATGCCCAGTTCCTGTTCCAGCTCTTTGATCGACGCCGTCAGGCTGGGCTGGGTCAAAAACAGCCGCTTCGCCGCCTCGCTGATCGTGGAACAGGACGCGATGGTCACGGCATACTTCAGCTGCAATAATGTCATACACATCTCCCTCTCTGCATGCAACCAGTATGACACAGGATGCCGATTCTGTCAGCCCTGAATACAGACCAAGGTGATCATGCCACATCTGCCCTTCGTTTGACTGGCCAACGCTTTGCATCCATGCTTCCTCTTGCTATAATATGGTCAGCTCATGATCGGCATCAACGAAGGAGGAAGGATCATGTTTGATTTTTTCGGTACATTTTTAGACGGCCCGCTGGCGGGAAGCACATTTGGCGGCGTCATCAACGATGGATCCGGCGGTGACAGCGTCGGACCGTTTCTGGCGCTGGGCGGCATGGCCTTTGTCTTGGCCATCGTCCTCTCTATCATCATCGCCCCCTTTGTCGCATGGCCGTCGCTGATTGCCAGCGATCTGAATGAAGGAAGAGGCATCTGGGGAGCCATCATCCTGATCGCCATTCAGTTCATCTTTATCATCCTGCGGATCCGAAGCAACGTCAGACACTGGAAGCGCAGCTTCCTCAGCGATCTTCTGCTGAATATGCTGTTTCTGTTCCTGCTGTTCTTCCTCTCTGTCGTGATCCTGTTTGTCCCGCTGATCACTCTCCTCGGCGGCAGCGAGATGGGCGCCTATGCGGCAGCGCATTACGGAGAATTCCTGGGGATAGTGTTCTCCAATCTGTTTTCCAACCTGTTCGGCATCGTCTTCTTCATCTGGGCGTTGTCCATGATCCCTGCGGCACTGACCACGGGATGCTCGACACTGCTCATCAGGAAAGCGGCCCGTGCAGCCGGCATAAAGGCATGATCGAACCGATCGATCCAGACAGCGGACCGCGCATCATCTATCGCGTAAAAAGGGCGATCCTGGTTTTTCCAGAAATCAGCCCTTTTTTGATGTGTCCATATCCAATGGATCATGCGTTTTGAATCATGATGACCTATTCCTGATTGAGACAGTCTCCATTGCTTCGGACGACATCTCGATACCAGTAAAACGATCGTTTGCGATAACGATCCAATGTGCCGCAGCCATCATCTTCATCACTCTTCTTTTGCAGTGAATGTCGATGCTTGTCTCCCGGCATCTTCCGCATATCGAAGACTGAGGCGCAGCGGCCGGTCGATCCAGCTTCTCCTCAGCGCGGAAAGACAGCGGAAACGAGCGGCGCTTTCGATCAGCGAGATCCATGTATCTGTCCCATTGACGATCCATGCTTCTTTGCACCGCGGCGGAATGATGGTCAATGGCCACATATGCTTTCTGATGATCTCGATCTCTTTTTCGCTCAGATGAAAGTCTCGCTGGGCGTTTTCCATGGCAAAGCGAGGATGCCTGAACCCATGCCACTTATGCCACGCCTCTTTCTCATGCCAGTCATACAAATAATAATCATGCAGCAGCGCACCACGGATCAGTGCGCGTTCATCATACTTCAGCCTCAGCCTGCAGGCCAGCATGCAGCTGTAAAACGCCACCAATACGGCATGGTCATATGTCGACACATCTCCGTGCTGAACATATTCCTTCATCTTCATCAGCCGTTCATCACCCAAATATAAAGACAGCTTTTCTGCGCTTTGTTCCTGCAGCCTTCTGTTCATCTCATCACCTTCACCAGTTATGATAACATTTTTTTTGAGAATAATTTCTATAAATTTTAAGCATTGTTGTTCACATCTCGTTCATTTTTTTATATGCGCTTTTCCATGTTTTCAAATAAGATAAAATAAATTGATAACCGCATGCTAATGCTAAATACTTCATGTAATATATTAATTTTATTGATGAACGATCTGCTAAATTTATGTAAATATATGTGCTTTTTTTCTCTTCTTCAGTCAGTTACATTCTCCCAGATCCTGTCGATTTCCAGTTATTGACAAAGGTATCTGTTATTTTATATAATGACTGTAAGGGCTATCTTTCTTTTCAAGATAGCAGGAAAGGAGACAAAATGGAAAAGTTGGAAAAGAAACTGCTGAAGATTTCCATGGCTGCTTCCTGCACGCTTTCCTTGCTGATGCCAAATGTGGCAATGGCACAGGAAAACGATCAGGCAACAGAGTCTGTGCAGGCTGAGATTTATCCGAAGCCGCAGAAAATGGAATATCTCTCCACTGAAGGAATGAAGCTGGAGGGCACGGTCAACCTCGTCGTTCATGGCGAACAAAACGAAGCGACCGTGACCAAGGTCAAGGAGCTTCTGACAGCAGAAAACATTTCATTCGTAGAGGCTGATGAAGTGGACGACAGTCAGGCGACCATCCTGATCACGACAGATGCATCACATTGTGACGATTGCGCTGCACCGGCAAATGCAGACACCACCGTGCTGGAGGAAGAACAGGGATACATCCTGAGCGCCAGCAACGATGAGAACGCCAAAGGTGAGATCAACATCGTCGGTGCAGACGAAGACGGCGCTTACTACGGCGTCATGACGCTGACCCAGATGATGGAACAGGGAAAAGAAGACGGCACATTTGCTGAAACCGTGATCTCTGATTATCCGGATGTCAAGCTGCGTGGATTTGTCGAAGGATTCTACGGTTATCCATGGGACTTTGAGGACCGCCTCTCTCTGATGAGCGAATCCAGCAAATTCAAGATGAACACATATATCTATGCGCCGAAAGATGACCCATATCACAAGGATCAGTGGCGTGAGCTGTATCCGGATGATAAAGCTGAAGAGCTGCGTCAGCTGGCCGAGGAAGGCAAGAAAGACAACATGAGCTTCTGCTGGAGCGTGCATCCGGGATATGGATTCAATTACAACACAGATGATGATTATAATGCCCTGATCAGAAAGTTCGAGCAGCTGTATGATCTTGGTGTCCGTCAGTTCGGTATCTCTTATGATGACCTGAGCGGTTCTTACAGCGGTCAGGATCACGCTGACCTGATCAACCGCGTCAACCGTGAATTCGTGCAGAAGAAAGGCGATGTCAAACCGCTGATCGTTGTCGGTACACGTTACTGCAACGGCTGGGGTCCAGATATGCAGACTTACTTCAAGCCGTTCTTCAGCTCTCTGGATGATGATATCGTCGTTATGTGGACAGGCGCCAATACGATGTCTGCTATCACGAAGGAAGCTTATGAGTGGCCGAAGACACAGACCGGCGTAGATAAAGATCTCGCCGCATGGTGGAACTATCCGGTCAATGACTATTGCGACGGCAACCTGATGATGTCCCCGTTAGAAAACCTGGACAATGATGTCGATAACCTGAGCGGTTTCTTCCTGAATCCGATGTCTCAGGCAGAGGCAAGCAAGGTCGCGATCTTCAGCGGTGCGGACTATTCCTGGAACATTGGCGATTTCGAACGTACTTCCAGCTGGAAGCGTGCCATCGCTGAACTTGTTCCGGAAGCCAACGAAGCATTTGAACGCTTTGCGGACAACATCTCTTATATCAAAGATGGATTTGAATTCGACGAATCCCGTTACTTAGTTGAAGATATCACCAACTTCCAGACAGCCCTGAAGAACAACATGGGCATCAAAGAAGCAGCTGAAGTGCTCAAAGCTGATTTCACCCAGATGAAAGAAGATGTCGCTTTGCTGCGCAACATCAACAACGCAAACTTGCTGGAAGAGATCACGATGCACCTGAATGCGTATGAGGCTGTCGCAGAAGCCGGAATCGCAAGCATGAATGCATTCATCGCCGCACAAGACGGCATCATCGATGACTGCCTGACCAACATCACGCAGACAGAGATCAAGCTGAATGAATCTGAGACTTATCAGATTGAAAGCCTGGAAACCAATGGAACAAAGATGAATGTCGTTAAAGTTGGTGAAAAACGTATCAAGCCGCTCCTGCGTGACTCTATCTCCCAGATCAAAGACCTGCTCATGGATACGGTATTCCCGCAGGCAAATCCTGCTGTGATCGGTACGATGGAAGGCATCGATGAAGTTAAAGTGATTGCTGCGCAGGGCAACTACACCATCAACGATGTTGCTGGCACACTGAATGCCGGAGAATCCATCGGTATCCGTCTGCCGAAGGCCATGAAGGTCGGCAGCATCGCAACAGAGATCGGCACAGCAGAAGGACTGAAGCTGCAGTATTCGGTCAATGGTCATGAGTGGACAGATGCAGATTCACTGAACGCGGACATCAACACGACTGCTACTTATGTACGCATCCTGAATGACACAGATGCCGCAATCGAACTGAACCTGACTTCTCTGACAGTCAAACCGATCTACAATGTCGGCGTCATGAAGGCAGAAACTGACCTGGGTACTTATGAAGGTACGATGGCCAATACCATTGACGGCAATATCCATACGAAATTCTATTCCAGCGCCGGCGCAACGGTAGGCAGTTATGCCCGCGTCGATCTGGGCAAAGAGATCCCGCTGTATGATGTCTCCATCAACTATGCCGGAAACCCGAAGGGACCTGGACATGGCATCGATGGATTCGCAGCCACAAAGCTGGAGATCTCCACTGACGGAGTAAGCTGGACACAGATCGGCGATATCATCAACGATGAGAACTATGTTGAGAAGACGATCGACGGACAGCTGGTCAATTCCGCAGATTACAACGCAGAAGGCCAGATGGCACGTTACATCCGCTTCACTGCTACAGAGGCAAGCGCTAACTGGGTACAGATCTTCGAGATCATGTTCAATGAGAGCGAAGGCTCGCTTGGTGACGATACGATCGATATCGCTTCTTCCACATTTGAAGACGGCACGCTGTATAACCTGTATGACCGCGATCTGACGACTGCATTCGCACCGACTGCTGTCAAAGACGGCGATACGCTGAACTTCGACATGACGACGATCACCGATGTCGGCAACCTGATGATCATGCAGGACGCAGAGGCCATCAGCAACGCCGTTGTCAGCGTGAAGGGCGTAGACGGCACATGGAAAGAAGTCGGTACGCTGAATAAAGAACTGACGACGCTGGCCATCAATGACACGATCACTGAAGTCCAGCTGACATTCAACAGCGCAAATCCGGCGCCGGTCATCTACGAGATCATCGCACAGGAACAGAGCGAAGATCCGGGAGATCAGGAAACTGCAAGCGAAGCAGCCATCGCCGCACTGCAGAACATGGTCGACAAGGCCATTGCTCTGGGCTCTGATGATGCAGCATTGACTGAAGCCATCGCCAACGCACAGGCCGTGCTCGCCAAGGAAGCACCGACCGTGACAGAAGTCGTTACCGCACTGCTCAACCTGAGCGAAGCGATGCAGGATCTGGATCAGGAAGCATCTGAGGATGCCCTGAGAGCAGATATCCAGGCAACGATCGACTTCATCAATGAGAACATCCTGAACAACGTAGAAGGCATCCGCCCGGCTAAGGTACAGGCGCTGAAAGACGCAGTCCAGGCCGCACAGACACTGGTCAATAACCCGGGTGCAACCGTAGATGAGCTGAAGGCAGCGAACAGAGCGATGACCAAAGCAGCACAGGAGCTGTGGGAGATCGTCTCCAAGGCAGAGCTGAACGCATTGATCGACGCCGCAAACGGTTACCTCGATGGTGACTACACGACAGAAAGCCTTGACGCACTGCAGGCAGCGATCGAATCCGCACAGACCGTAGCGATCAATGACAATGCGACAACGGCAGAAGTCACAGAAGCCATCACGAACCTGAGCGATGCGATCGCCAACCTGGAGACCATTACGTTAGATACGAGCGCACTCGAGCATGAGATCGAGCTCGTGAGCGAGATGATTGCGAACATCGGCAACTATGTGCCGAGCAGCGTAGAAGGACTGC
>UMLM01026399.1_pt1 | contig 26137 bp, 23 predicted proteins | sample 1966571 | NCBI WGS metagenome assembly UMLM01 (sample SAMEA4836203, study PRJEB28245) | human gut metagenome | biome: gut microbiome; material: fecal sample | place: Denmark | collected 2008 | reverse complement strand
AACATCAAATAAGGCACTGGTGGCAAAGCACGGAGCAGAGCTGCTTTCTATTGCAGCGGAACATAATATTAATTTCCTGTTTGAGGCAAGTGTCGGAGGGGGTATTCCAATCATCCGTCCGCTGAATTCTTCTCTGACTGCAGACGAGATCGAGGAGATCACCGGAATCTTAAACGGAACGACAAATTATATGCTGTCCAAGATGTTTTACGAAGGGGCAGATTATGATACCGTCCTGAAAGAAGCACAGGCAAATGGATATGCGGAAAGAAATCCGGAAGCTGATGTAGAAGGTTACGATGCCTGCAGAAAGATCGCAATCCTGTCATCCCTGATCTCGGGACAGCAGGTCGATTTTGAAGATATCTACTGTGAGGGAATCACAGAGATTACGGTAGAAGATATGAAATATGCAAAGGCAATGGGAACAACGATCAAGCTGCTGGCGTCCAGCAGACGTTATGCGGGCAACAGACTGCATGCGATCGTAGCACCATGTATGTTATATCCGGATCATCCGCTCTACAATGTCAATGATGTATTTAATGCAATCTTTGTGCATGGAAATGTACTGGGAGATGCGATGTTCTATGGAAGCGGGGCAGGAAAACTTCCGACTGCAAGTGCTGTAGTTGCAGATGTGGTAGACGAAGCAAAACATCTGAACCGTAATATTATGACAATGTGGAAAGAAGAAAAGCTCCAACTGGAAGATAAGGCGGATTCCAAGAGAAGATTCTTTGTGAGAGTTAAGGGAGATAAAGAAAAACTGATTCCACAGCTGAAAGAATCATACGGAGAGATTGAAGTCGTAAACGTTCCGGAACTGGAAGATGAATTTGGATTCGTAACACCTGTTATGATGGAAGGTGATTATGAGACCAGATCAAAACTTTACAAAGAGCAGATCGTACATATGATCCGTATCCAGGATTAATCAGATTGGTCTGTTACAGGAGGAAACATGTTAATAGTTAAGAAATTTGGCGGCAGTTCTGTTGCCAATAAAGACAGGATATTTAATGTGGCAAAACGCTGCATTGAAGATTACAGGGCCGGACATGACGTGGTGGTTGTACTTTCTGCAATGGGAGATACTACAGATGAACTGATCGCACTGGCGAATACGATCAATCCGGACGCAAAAAAAAGAGAACTGGATATGCTGCTTACTACAGGAGAACAGGTGTCGGTATCCCTGATGGCTATGGCAATGCAGGCACTGGATGTACCTGCTGTATCCCTGAATGCTTTTCAGGTTATGATGCACTCCACATCCCGTTACGGGAATGCCAGATTTAAAAGAGTAGACACCGAACGCATCATGCATGAACTGGATTCCAGAAAGATCGTGATCGTAACCGGATTCCAGGGAGTCAATAAATATGACGATATCACAACACTCGGAAGAGGCGGTTCCGATACAACAGCCGTTGCACTGGCGGCGGTACTTCATGCTGATAAATGCGAAATCTACACAGACGTAGACGGTGTGTTCACCGCAGACCCGAGAGTTGTAAAAACTGCAAAAAAACTGGATGCGGTTACTTATGATGAGATGCTGGAACTTGCAAGCCTCGGCGCAAAAGTTCTTCACAACCGTTCTGTGGAAATGGCAAAAAAATATAATGTGGAATTAGTGGTGCGGTCCAGCCTGAACCGTTCAGAAGGTACCGTAGTCAAGGAGGGTTCAAATATGGAAAAATTACTGGTTACAGGTGTGGCTGCAGATAAAGATACAGTCAGAATCTCTGTTATCGGATTAGAGGATAAGCCGGGGACGGCATTTGCTGTATTTAATACACTGGCTGCAAATAATATTAACGTAGATATCATTCTTCAGTCTGTCGGAAGAGAAGGAACAAAAGACATTTCCTTTACGGTTGCATCTGAGGATCTGCAACATGCGATTGAAGTACTGAATGCGAATAAAGAAAGACTTACGATCCAGGATATTACATGGAATGAAAAGGTTGCAAAGCTTTCCATCGTTGGAGCCGGAATGATGAGTAATCCGGGAGTAGCTGCGAAGATGTTTGAATCATTATACAATTCCAGAGTCAATATCAATATGATCTCCACATCCGAGATCCGTATTACGGTACTGATTCCGGAAGAAGATATTGAAAAAGCAATGAATGCAGTTCATGATGGATTTGGACTGGGAGCCTGAGAAAAAGTCGGGAAAAAGGAAAGACAATTATTTATCTGAGTGAAGAAAACCGGTAGCGAGTTTACGCTTCTCATCGGAAGAAGAACGGAATGCGAATACAAGATCCACTTCTTCTTCGGTGAGATAGATGTAGTTACCGGTATTTTTTTCGATTCCCTGCATATAAGGAGTAACCGTCTCGTGCATGCCGGAAGGATATTCTGATCCGGGAATAAAATGTTCGGCTTCGAGATCACAGAGGATAAGCTGATCCATAGTAACGTGAAAATGTGCAGCAAAAGAAGCCAGATAACCAAGATCCGGCGTACGTGTACTGGTTTCATAATTGCTGCAGGCCTGACGGCTGATATTGAAGATATCAGCAATATCATCCTGCTTTAGACCAGATATGGTTCTGAGATAGAATAAGTTTTTGGCCAGTTGCAGATTTGCCATGTTAAACCTCCACAAGTTACATATTGCTGTTAGTATAACAATCTGACCATAAAATAGATATGATATGCAACAAGACGTGACAAAACGCGAAAAAGCAACGAAACGTGGCGAAAGGATAAATATCAATTTATAAACGGCTCAGATAGCTGTTATGATATTTTCCGGAAAAAGTGACATCTTCGCCGAACCAGCCGGGAGCGGTGAAAGAATCTGCATCGTCTTCGGTTTGGAATTCTACTTCTACAAGCATAAGAGGAGCAAGATCGCCTTCGAAGATATCAAGCTCTGCGGTGAGGCCGGAAGAAAGCGGGATTACATACCGTTTCTTTTTGATCAGACGTCCATCGATCTTGCCAAGAAGATGATGATAGGATTCCCGGTCAAGAGGAAGGTTATATTCCTGACGGGACATCAGTCCGGCAGACTTGTAAGTGAGTTCGTATTTTTCATTATCACGACGGATACGTACAACAGGATTGGTGTTCAGATACCCCTGCTCGAGAAGGCGGCATGGGTAAGTTTCCAGCTGATCCGGCAGCTTTGCAACAAGATATTTTCGTTCTATTTCCATATTATAAGGTCTCCTTTCATTTGCGGTGAAATTATGATACAACAGTTTACAGAAAAAGTAAACGGTGATAGAATTTAGAATAAATAAGAGATGAGGAGGATAATGAAGATGAAAAAAGTATGCGTATTATTGGCAGACGGATTTGAAGAGATCGAAGGTCTGACTGTTGTTGATCTGTTAAGAAGAGCAAAGATATATGTAGATACAATTTCAATCATGGATGATTACATCGTACATGGAGCACATGGAATCAATGTGCAGACAGAAGATTTATTTGATGAAGTAGATTTTGATGAATTTGATATGGTTGTGCTTCCAGGCGGAATGCCGGGAACCCTGAACCTGAAAAACCATGACGGAGTCAGATATGTGGTAAAACAGTATGCAAAAGAAGGAAGATATGTGGGAGCGATCTGTGCGGCACCTACCATATTAAAGAGCCTGGGGGTACTGGAAGGCAGGAGAGCAACCTGTTATCCGGGCGTGGAAGATGAGATGGAAGATGTCGTGCTGACAGAGACAGCGGTTGTAGTAGACGAGAATATTATCACCAGCCAGGGCGTTGGCACTGCAATTGATTTTGGACTGAAATTGATCGAGATTCTGGATGGCGAAGAAAAAGCGAAGGAAATCGCAGATTCCATAGTCTTTTAATAGTTTTTCATAAAATTTAATAAAAATAGAGGAAAAAAGCGGAAAAACACCGGATTTAAGCAAAAACGGGGACTAGATATTTATCAGAGTTTGTGTTATACTTCTGTGGTGAATGTATTGTAGTATACCCGCTTTTTTTCCGCTACCCATGAGGCGGGTTAGAAACAGGAGGAAATAGTAAATGAGTTTACAGGTAGAAAAGTTAGAAAACAACATGGCGAAACTTACTATCGAAGTTCCGGCCGATGATTTAGAAAAAGCGCTTCAGAGTGCATATATGAAGCAGAAGAACAAGATCGCTATGCCGGGATTCCGTAAAGGAAAAGTACCACGTCAGATGATCGAGAAAATGTATGGACCGGAGATCTTCTACGATGATGCAGCAAATGCACTGATCCCTAAGGCATATTCTGAAGCATATGAAGAGTGTGAACTTGAGATTGTTTCAAGACCGGAGATCAACGTTGTTCAGATTGAAAAAGGAAAATCATTCATCTTTACAGCAGATGTTGCAACAAAGCCGGAAGTAAAACTCGGTGAGTATAAAGGACTGGAAGTAGATAAAGTATCTACACGCGTAACTCAGAAAGAAGTAGACGCTAAGATCCAGGAAGAAGCAGAGAAAAATGCAAGAGAAGTTGTAGTTACAGACCGTGCGGTAGCAGACGGTGATGAAGTAATTCTCGACTTTGAAGGATTTGTTGATGGTGAAGCATTTGAAGGCGGAAAGGGAGAGAACTATCCACTGACTATCGGATCAGGATCGTTCATTCCTGGATTTGAAGAGCAGTTAGTAGGCGCTGAAGCTGAGAAAGAAGTTGAAGTAAAAGTTACTTTCCCGGAAGATTATCATGCAGAAGAATTAAAAGGAAAAGAAGCTGTATTCAAATGCACAGTTCATGAGATCAAAGCAAAAGAACTGCCGGAAATTGATGATGAATTCGCAGCAGAAGTATCTGAATTCGATACATTAGAAGAATACAAAGCAGATGTAAAAGCAAAGATCAAAGAGCAGAAAGCAGCAGACGGAAAGAGAAATCAGGAAGATCAGGCTGTAGAACAGGCTGTTAAGAATGCAGAATATGAGATCCCACAGCCAATGATCGAGACACAGACAACTCAGATGGTAGAGGATTTTGCACAGAGAATCCAGTCTCAGGGAATCACTCTTGAGCAGTACTTCCAGTTCACAGGACTGACTGCAGAGAAGATGATGGAAGATATGAGACCACAGGCAATCAAGAGAATTGAGACACGTCTTGTACTTGAGGCGGTAGCAAAAGCTGAAAATATCGAAATCACAGATGAGAAGATCGATGAAGAACTTGCCAAGATGGCTGAATCTTACAACATGGAAGTTGAGAAACTGAAAGAATTCATGGGTGAGAACGAGAAGAAACAGATGAAGGAAGATCTGGCAGTTCAGGAAGCTGTTACATTCCTTGTTGAGAATGCAGTAGAAAAATAAGAACGTCAGATCATAACATAGTATAGTCAGGAGGCATATACATGAGTTTAGTACCTTATGTCATTGAACAGACAAGCCGTGGAGAACGTTCTTACGACATCTATTCAAGATTATTAAAAGACAGAATTATATTTCTGGGCGAAGAAGTAACAGATGTATCTGCAAGTGTGATCGTTGCACAGCTTCTGTTTCTTGAAGCAGAAGATCCGGAGAAAGATATCCATCTGTACATCAACAGTCCGGGAGGCTCTGTAACAGCCGGAATGGCAATTTATGATACCATGCAGTATATCAAATGCGATATTGAGACAATCTGTATTGGTATGGCTGCAAGTATGGGTTCATTCCTCCTTACAGGAGGAACAAAGGGCAAGAGACTTGCGCTTCCAAACTCTGAGATCATGATTCATCAGCCGCTTGGCGGAGCTCAGGGACAGGCAACAGAGATTCAGATCGCAGCAGATCATATCTTAAAAACTCGTCAGAAACTGAATCAGATTCTGGCAGAAAATACAGGACAGCCGTTAGAGGTCATCAACGCAGATACAGAAAGAGATAACTTTATGACTGCGGAAGAAGCCAAAGCGTATGGTCTGATTGACGAAGTCATCAAGAACCGCTAGGGCAGTCCTCAGACGAGGTGAAAAGTATGGCAGGAAAGAACGATGATCAGGTAAGATGCTCGTTCTGTAACAAGACGCAGAATCAGGTGAGAAAGCTGATCGCAGGTCCGAATGGGGCATATATCTGTGATGAGTGTGTGGATGTCTGCGCAGAGATTATAGAAGAAGAATTTGAATACGAGAACGGAAGAGAATGGAATCCGTTCTCGGATATCAATCTTTTAAAACCGGAAGAGATCAAAGCATTTCTGGATGAATATGTCATTGGTCAGGAAGAAGCGAAAAAAGTATTATCGGTAGCTGTTTATAATCATTATAAACGTGTAATGGCGGGAAGAAATATGGGAGTAGACCTTGGTAAAAGTAATATTCTCATGCTCGGACCGACAGGATGCGGTAAGACGCTTCTGGCTCAGACACTGGCAAAGATTCTGGGAGTACCGTTTGCGATTGCTGATGCAACAGCATTGACAGAGGCCGGATATGTCGGTGAAGATGTAGAAAACATTCTTCTGAAGATCATTCAGGCGGCAGACGGAGATATTGAACGTGCAGAGTATGGAATTATATATATTGATGAGATTGATAAGATTACAAGAAAATCAGAGAATCCATCGATTACCAGAGATGTATCGGGTGAGGGTGTACAGCAGGCGCTTCTGAAGATTATTGAAGGAACAGTTGCCAATGTACCTCCACAGGGAGGAAGAAAGCATCCGCATCAGGAGATGATCCAGATCGATACCACGAATATTTTATTCATCTGCGGAGGAGCCTTTGAAGGAATCGAAAAAATCGTTGAAAAACGTATCGATCAGAAATCAATCGGATTCAATGCAGAGATTGCAGAAAAGCATGAAGATGATGTGGACAGACTGCTTCAGCAGATTCTGCCGCAGGATCTTGTGAAATTTGGTCTGATTCCGGAAATCGTAGGCCGTGTACCGGTAACAGTAGCATTGGAAATGCTGGATAAAGATGCATTAATGAAGATTCTTACAGAGCCGAAGAATGCATTGACTAAACAGTATCAGAAGCTGTTGGAACTGGACGATGTAGAGCTTACATTTGATGATAAAGCACTGGAAGCAATCGCAGAGACTTCCCTGAAGAGAAAGACGGGAGCAAGAGGACTGAGAGCGATTATGGAAAGTATCATGATGGATATCATGTATAAAGCACCATCGGATGAGACATTAAAATCATGCCACATCACAGAAGATGTTGTGAAAGGAACAGGAGAGCCTGTATGTGAACATGCAGAACCTGACTCAGAAAGTGCATAATAAATGAAAAGAAAGACGGCGGGTGCGAAGAATAATTGTACCCGCTGATTTTATACCAAGATAATCCAGTCGGTGAACAGGAGTGTGAATATATGACAGGAGAAACCTATAGTCTGCCTATGGTTGCCTTAAGAGGACTTACGATACTGCCGGAAGAGGTCAGACATTTTGATGTAAGCAGGGAAAAATCACTGCAGGCGATTGAAGAGGCGGTAAAAAACGGCCAGAAGTTATTCGTCAGCGCTCAGAAGGATCTGGAAATAGAAGAGCCGGGAGCAGAAGATGTCTATCTGGTTGGCTGTGTTGTTACCATAAGGCAGGTAGTAAAATTACCAAAAAAAATGAGCCGTGTACTTGTATCCGGAGAAGTAAGAGCAAGTCTTGTAAGAATGGATAGTGAGACACCATATCTCCAGGCAACGGTAGTAGAACTGCCGGATGATGAAGTAGTATCCGGAGAGCGGGAAGAAGACGATCCAATGAACCGGGAAGCAATGATCCGTGGATTACAGGATGTCTTCAAAGAATATCTGTTAAAGAACCCAAAGCTTTCAAAAGAACTTGGCATGCAGGTGGAATCCATTCATGATCTGAAATACCTGACAGATGTGATTGCTGCAAATATGCCGTTTTCATTCGAAGATGCGCAGGAACTGCTGGAAGAGACGAACGTTATGAGACGGTATGAACTTCTGCTATATAAGATTGTGAATGAGATCCAGGCACAGAAAGTAAAAGAAGAGATCCAAAGTAAGGTGAAAGAACGTGTGGACAAGAATCAGAGGGAATACATCCTACGGGAAGAACTGAAAGTAATCCGTGAGGAACTTGGTGATGACAATACCATGTCGGATGCGGATGAATTCCAGCAGGCGGCAGATGCATTGAAAGCTTCGAAAGAAGTAAAAGAAAAGCTGAACAAAGAAATCAAAAGATTCCGCAATTCCATGAATTCCCCGGCGGAAACAGGCGTTATCCGGACCTATATCGAAACAATGCTTGAAATGCCATGGGATAAAACTTGCAAAGAGCATAAAGATATTGCATTTGCAAGGCAGGTACTGGATGAAGATCATTACGGTCTGGAGAAAGTAAAAGAACGAGTACTTGAATATCTTGCAGTCCGGGCGCTTACGAAAAAAGGCGAAGCACCGATCATCTGTCTTGTGGGTCCTCCGGGAACCGGTAAAACTTCGATTGCGAAATCTCTTTCCAGGGCGTTGAAGAAGCCGTATGTGAGAATTTCGCTTGGAGGTGTCCGTGACGAAGCGGAAATCCGGGGGCACAGAAAGACTTATGTAGGAGCAATGCCGGGAAGAATCGCAAATGGAATGAAACAGGCAGGAGTCAAGAATCCACTGATGCTGCTGGATGAGATAGATAAAGTCAGCAATGACTATAAAGGAGATACATTCTCAGCACTTCTGGAGGTTCTGGATGGCGAACAGAATAATAAGTTCGTAGACCATTATCTGGAAGTGCCGATGGATTTGTCGGAAGTGTTATTTATCACAACGGCAAACAGCCTGCAGACCATTCCAAGGCCGCTTCTTGACCGTATGGAAGTCATTGAGGTTACCAGTTATACAGAAAATGAAAAACTGCATATTGCGCAGGAACATCTGATTCCAAAGCAGATCGAAAAGCATGGACTGAAAGCAGATCAGCTGACCATCAGTAAAAATGCGATCTGGAAGATGGCAAGAAATTACACAAAAGAAGCAGGGGTCAGACAGTTGGAACGTAAGATCGGTGATATCTGCCGTAAATCAGCAATGGAGATCCTTGAGAAAAAGAAGAAATCCATTCATGTGACAGAGCGGAATATGGAACACTATCTGGGTAAGGAACTTTACAGTTATCAGATGGCAAATGAAGAAGATGAAGTTGGTATTGTGCGTGGACTCGCATGGACCAGTGTCGGCGGTGATACACTCCAGATCGAAGTGAATATGATGCCGGGAGAAGGAGAAATCCTGCTGACCGGACAGCTTGGCGATGTCATGAAAGAGTCCGCGAGAACCGGTATCAGTTATATCCGTTCCGTAAGCAAAGAGCACGATATTACAGATGATTTCTTTAAGAAACATGATATACATATCCATATTCCGGAGGGAGCCGTTCCAAAAGACGGACCATCTGCCGGTATTACAATGGCAACTGCAATCATGTCTGCGGTGACAGGAAGAAAAGTACGGGCAGACCTCGCTATGACAGGAGAGATTACACTGCGCGGACGTGTACTCCCGATCGGAGGGCTGAAAGAAAAGCTTCTGGCTGCAAAAAATGCAGGAATGAAGACCGTGCTTGTCCCGGCAAAAAATGAAAGAGATGTTGAGGAAATTTCAACAGAGATTACAAAGGGACTGGAAATTAAATTTGTAACACACATGAATGAGGTGCTGAAAGAAGCACTTGTATAGTCAGATCTTCTGGCACGGGTCAGGAGATGGATCAAAGGAGAAATATATGATAATCAGAAATATTAATCTGGAAACCGTATGTGGAATCACCAGCAAACTTCCGGAGAATACACTTCCGGAGATTGCATTTGCAGGAAAATCCAACGTAGGAAAGTCATCCCTGATCAATGCGCTTATGAACCGCAAATCATACGCAAGAATATCTGCAACACCGGGAAAGACACAGACGATCAACTTCTATAATATTAATGAGGCATTATATCTGGTCGACCTGCCGGGTTACGGATATGCGAAGGTATCCGAACAGGAGAAGATCAAATGGGGACAGCTGATCGAACGTTATCTGCACGGGTCGAAGCAGTTGAAAGTAGTATTCCTTCTGATCGATATCCGTCATAAACCATCCGGTAACGACAAGATGATGTATGAGTGGATCGTGTCACAGGGATTCCATCCGGTGATCATTGCAACAAAACTCGATAAGATCAAACGCAGCCAGAAAGACAAACAGATCAAGATTGTAAAAGAAGGTCTGGGAGTGTTACCGGGAACAATTGTCATCCCGTTCTCATCAGTGACGAAACAGGGACGTGATGAGATATGGGAGCTGGTGGAAAGAAATTATCTGAATACTCAGGAGAATGAAGAATAGACAGAATCCATTTCAGGTGGTAATTAATGAGATAAAGTTTGTCAAAGGATTGACAAACTTTATCTTTTTTGTTATGATTAGACTAAAGTACAAACGTTGGTCTAAAACGGGTAAAAAATGTGAAAATAACGAGTATAATAAGAGGAAAGGAGAATATCATGGATCTGATAACCAATATCCAGAAGTATTCTATTCATGACGGGGACGGAATCCGTACGACTGTATTTTTTAAGGGATGTCCGTTAAAGTGTGTGTGGTGCCATAATCCTGAGACACAGCGCTTCGAGCAGGAAATTCAGTATGATGCGGAGAAATGTACCGGTTGCGGCGTATGCGCAAAAGTCTGTCCGAACGGCGCGGTTACCATGGAAGACGGAAGACCGAAGCTGGATAAAAAACTTTGTAAGCTCTGCGGAAAATGTGAGAATTTCTGTACACAGGGGATCCGGGAGATCGTTGGCCAGGAATATCCGGTAAAAACACTTGTAAAGGAACTGATGAAAGATCTGATGTTCTATGAACAGTCCGGCGGTGGAGTTACACTTTCCGGTGGTGAAGTGATGACTATGTCTACAGATTATGTACTTGCGATCGCAAAAGCTTTGAAGAAAGAAGAAGTATCGCTTACAATTGATACATGCGGATATGTTCCGTATGAGAAGTTCGAAGCAATCCTTCCATATGTCGATACATTTTTATATGATGTAAAGGTAATGGATCCGGAATTACATAAGCAATATATCGGAGTAGACAATAAACTGATCTTAGATAATCTTGTAAAACTTTCAGATGCAGGAGCAAGGATATACATCCGCATCCCTACTGTTAAGGAAGTAAATGGAAACGAAGAGAATATGAAAGAGACGATCCGTTTCCTGAAAGAACACGATATTCACCCGGCACAGGTTAATTTGCTGCCATATCATAATACGGGAAGCAGTAAATATCCGAAGCTGGATATGGAATATAAAGGTAATGACTTGAATGCACCGACAAAAGAAGAGATGGAGGGGTTTGTGAAACTCTTCCAGGAAGCAGGTTTTTCTAACACAAAGATAGGAGGTTAAAACAATGGCTGAAAAAAGAGGCATGAACGAAAGAATCCAGAAGTTAAGAGAACTGAGTGTTACAACACCGGTACACATCGATCTGGAAAGAGCAAAGATCGAAACAGATTTTTACAGAGAAAATGACGGAAAATATTCTATCCCGGTTATGAGAGCTATGGTGTTAAAAGAGTATTTTTCAAAGAAGACACTTTACCTTGGAGACGGTGAGCTGATCGTAGGAGAAAAGGGAAAAGATCCACAGGCATCTCCGACATTCCCGGAACTTTGCTGTCACAGCGTTGAGGATATGACAGTTATGAGTGAGCGTGATCTGGTATCCTTCCACACAACAGAAGAAGACAGAAAACTTCAGGCAGAAGAGATCATTCCGTTCTGGAAGGGAAGAACTATGAGAGAGAGACTTCTGGCTTCCATGACTCCGGAATGGAACGACTGTTACGCAGCAGGTATGTTCACAGAGTTTATGGAGCAGAGAGGACCGGGACATACATGTGGTGGAGAACAGGTATTTACAACAGGATATCTGGACTACAAAGAGAAGATCAAAAAGACAATGGATGCTCTTGATTTTATGAATGATCCGGATGCTCTGGATAAAATGGAAGAGTTAAAAGCCATGGATATTTCCTGTGATGCGGTGATCATTCTTGGTGAGAGATATCATGAATTAGCACTGGAGCTGGCAGAAAAAGAGGCTGATCCGGTACGTAAAGAAGAATTAAAACAGATTGCAGCCAACTTGGAGGTTGTACCTGCACATGCACCACAGACATACTGGCAGGCAATCCAGTTATACTGGTTCACACATCTGGCAGTTACAACAGAACTGAACCCATGGGATGCATTCAGCCCGGGACGTCTTGACCAGCATCTGATCAAATATTATGAAGCAGATACAGAAGCAGGAATTCTGGATGATGAGAGAGCAAAAGAACTGTTAGAGTGCTTATGGGTGAAATTCTACAATCAGCCTGCACCGGTTAAAGTAGGTATCACATTAAAAGAAAGTGCCACATACACAGACTTTGCAAATATCAATACCGGAGGAGTTACACCGGACGGACGTGATGGTGTCAATGCAGTCAGCTACCTGATCCTTGACTGTATGGACGAGATGAAGCTGGTTCAGCCAAACTCTAACGTAACGATCAGTAAGAAGACTCCTGCACGTTTCTTGAAGAGAGCATGCGAGATCTCAAGAAAGGGATGGGGACAGCCGGCATTCTATAACACGGAAGCACAGACTATGGAGCTTATCAATGCAGGAAAATCACTGGAAGATGCACGCCGTGGCGGATCTTCAGGATGTGTTGAGACCGGAGCATGGGGAAGCGAAGCATATATCCTGACCGGATACCTGAATATTCCAAAAGTATTCCAGCTGACACTTTATAATGGATTTGACAAGGAATCAGGAAAACAGCTTGGCCTTAAGACCGGTGAAGCAAAAGATTTCAAGTCTTATGATGAATTGTGGGATGCATTCCGGAAACAGCTGAAACATTTTATCGATATTAAGATTCGCGGAAACAATGTGATCGAGAAATTATATGCAGAGAATATGCCGGCACCTTGTCTGTCAGTGGTAACAAATGACTGCATCAGCAATGCAAAAGATTACAATGCAGGCGGAGCAAGATACAATACAAACTATATCCAGGGTGTAGGTATCGGAACAGTTACAGACTGTATCACATCTGTTAAGTATAACGTATTCGATAAGAAGAATTTCACAATGGAAGAGCTGCTTGAAGCTATGGATCATAACTTTGAAGGTTATGATGCAATCTTCCGTATGGTACATGACAAGACACCGAAGTATGGTAACGATGATGATTACGCAGATTCTGTTATGCAGGATGTATTTAATCTGTATCATGACCTGATCACAGGACGCCCGACCATGAGAGGCGGAAAATACGGAGTAGATATGCTTCCTACTACATGTCACGTATACTTCGGAGAAGTGATCGGAGCAACTGCAAACGGAAGAAAAGCGAATGTACCTGTATCGGAAGGTATCTCTCCAGAGAAGTCTGCTGATACAAACGGACCTACAGCTGTTATCAAGTCATGCTCTAAGATGGATCACCTTGCAACAGCAGGAACACTTCTGAACCAGAAGTTTACACCGGATGTTGTAGCCGGAGAAAAAGGTCTTGAGAATATGTCCAGCCTGATCCGCAGCTACTTTGCAATGGACGGACATCACATTCAGTTCAATGTCATCGACAGACAGACACTGATCGAAGCACAGAAACATCCGGATGATTACAGAGATCTGATCGTCCGTGTTGCCGGATACAGTGACTTCTTCCGTAACTTAAGCAAACCGTTACAGGATGAGATCATCAACCGTACAGAACAGTCATTTGAATAAAATGAATTTGCAGGGGAAACCTTAAGATAATTAAAAAATAAAAAGTCCTTAGGCAGGAATCGTGATGCCGGCTGTTGCCGGATGTATAAATTCTTGTTTAAGGACTTTTTTTTAGGTCTGACAGCAAAAAATATGATATGATATCAGTAAACGTAGAAATACGGATAAAAAATATATTAAGAAAAGAGATGGAGAAAAGTTATGAATCTAAAAGGAGTGAATTTGAAAAAGAAAAGGACAAAAATTCAGATGGCGCTGACGGTTTTCGTTATACTGTCGATAGTCAGACAGTTTTTCCTGGGAAATTACCACAATATGTTTCTGGGAATTCTGACTCTGTTTTTGTTCATGGTACCTGCTGTATTAGATCAGACACTGGGGGTAACGATTCCGGTAGGACTGGAGACGGTGATTCTGATCTTTATCTTTTCGGCAGAAATACTGGGAGAGATCAACGCATTTTATGTAAAGATTCCTGTGTGGGATACCATTTTACATACGACAAACGGTTTTCTTATGGCGGCAATTGGATTTGCACTGATTGACCTGTTTAACAGAAGTGACCGGTTCTCAATTAAGATGTCTCCGTATTTCGTGGCATTTTTTGCATTTTGTTTTTCAATGACAGTCGGTGTATTGTGGGAGTTCTTCGAATTTTCGATGGACTGGTTCTTTGGACTGGATATGCAGAAAGATTGGATCCTTCCATCGATCAGCTCTGTGAAACTTAACCCGACAGGTGCAAATGTTCCGGTGCATGTGGACATCCAGTCAGTGGTGATCAATGGCGAAAAATGGAATCTGGGTGGATATCTGGATATCGGAATCGTGGATACGATGAAGGATCTGATGGTGAATTTTATCGGAGCGGTGGTGTTCTCGATCATCGGAATTCTATATCTGAGGCACCGCGGAAAAGGAAAACTTGCGGCATCACTGATCCCGCAGGTAAGAGACGAGAAGGAGCAGAAACGATAAAAAGAACCGGATAAGAGTGGATTATGGAAAAAAATATACAGAAGATCAAAATAAAAAACCAATTGGAATTATGGGCATTCTGTGCGGTCATTGGAACTGCGGCGGGAGCTTTGGTATGGGCATTGCTGAAGATCATGGCATCAGGAACAGAAATGATATGGGAGTGGATACCGGAAAGAATCCATATCCCATATTATACAGTGCTCGTGTGTACTGTGGGCGGAGCCATTATCGGGATATTTCGAAAGTTATACGGGGATTATCCGGAAGATATGGAAACGGTCATGGGAAAAGTAAAGAAAGAAAAAAGATACGAATATAAAAATATGCTGGTCATGATGATCGCAGCACTGTTGCCGCTTCTGATCGGAAGCAGTGTAGGTCCTGAGGCAGGACTTACCGGGATTATCGTAGGATTATGTTATTGGGCAGGAGAGAATCTGAAATTTGCAAAACAGAATACAAAGGAATATTCACAGATCGGTGCAGCCGTTTCCCTTAGTGTGTTATTTCATGCACCGTTATTTGGAATCTTTGAGGTGGAGGAGGATCCGGATATGCAGCTGGCAGATCCGGGCCGGGGCTCCAAGATCTTCATATATGGAATTGCACTTGCAGCCGGAACCGGAAGCTATGCGGGACTTTCCGCTTTGCTGGGTGGAGGAATGTCCGGTTTTCCGTCATTTGATGCAGTTGAGGTACAGAGAATCGATTATGTGATGATGCTTGCGTATATGTTCTGTGGATGTGTACTTGCATATTTTTATGAGACGACACATACGGTAACCGGAATCATTGCCGGAAAAATTCCGGGTGTCGTAAAAGAAATTCTGGCGGGGGTATGTCTGGGTGTGATCGGAATGTTGATACCGGCAGTGATGTTTTCGGGAGAAGAGCAGATGGGTGTCCTTATGAAAGAGTATGCCGGTTATATGGCGATAGCATTGATCGGTATAGCATTTCTGAAAATCATATTGACAAATCTCTGTATCCAGTTTGGATTAAAAGGAGGACATTTTTTCCCGGTTATTTTTGCGGGAGTATGTCTGGGATACGGACTTGCGATGCTGTTCTTCGGACAGCAGGGGGATGGTCATGTTGTATTTGCGGCGGCGATTGTAACATCGACACTTCTGGGCGGTATCATGAAGAAGCCGCTGGCGGTGACCATGCTTTTGTTCCTGTGTTTTCCGGTGAAAATATTTATATGGATATTTATTGCAGCAGCAGTGGGAAGTAAATGTGTGAAGAAGATGGGAAAAGAAGTATAGTGAAAATACCCGTTATCAGTATGTATTTCGATGATGCAAACAGGAATACATATTGACAGCGGGTATTTTTTAACGGAATTTGCGGACTTTCTGCGAGATATGTTCCAGTTCCTCTTTTGAAAGCTCTGGGAGCCGTTCCAGCTTATCCATGAACATAGCAAGTGTTTCTTTTTGCTGCATTTCAACCAGTTGTGTGTAGAAGTTTACGACAACACCTGTGACGATCGCAACGACAAAAATAGTGTAAATCGTGAGCAGGACGGAACAGATCTTTCCAATCAGTGTGACGGTAACAATGTCTCCAAATCCGGCGGTAGAGATGACGGCGTAACAATACCACAGCGCATCACCATAGCGGTGGATATCCGGTTCGACAAGCCGGATAACGGCGGCATCGGCCAGAAGGAAGAGGATAAAACCTAAAAGAATATGATCTGCCCGTGTACGTTTTAAAATTCCCCATAAGATTCTGAGTTTTTTCATAATCTGCTTCTCCTTGTATCCGTGTAAAAACTGATTTAAGTATATCATGAAATGAGTAAAAGTGTTCGGCATTTTTGATAATAAAATAAAAGTAATAAAAAAGCATAGAACAAACATTCGATTTAGTTCTGTACTTTTTTTCTCCTGAATGATATACTATACAAGTAACAATACTAAAAATACAACTACTATTTCTAAAATATCACCGCCAGACAGAGCGGCTTAGGAGAAATCATATGGATCATTTTGAATTAGTATCACAATACAAGCCGACCGGTGACCAGCCGCAGGCAATCGAGGATCTGGTCAAAGGCTTTAAAGAAGGAAATCAGTGCCAGACACTGCTTGGTGTCACCGGATCTGGTAAGACATTTACGATGGCGAATGTTATTCAGCAGATCAATAAACCGACGCTTGTCATTGCGCATAATAAGACTCTGGCTGCGCAGCTATATGGAGAATTTAAAGAGTTTTTCCCGAATAATGCGGTAGAATATTTTGTCTCCTAGGATAAGATGGTTACAAAATGGGTAATATTTTGTAGTGAGTGGGTGGTTGAACATCCAGATATTGTGGATGTGGTAGTGGTAAGAGAATAGGTGAAAGGCGGGTGGATGAAGAGGTTTTGTGACTTTTTATCGCCTGCTTTTTAGATCATGGAATATACAAAATTAGTGTATAGTGATTGACTTGCTATTGAGTATGTACAAAAAAGAACTGGTTATAGAGAAAATTATAGATGATTTATCGTAAACAGTTTGGTGTTCAGAATGTGTTTTAACATGATAGAGATACTCTTAAATGGTTAGATTTGTGATTTTTAAAACAAATACAATTGAAAATATTTAAGAATATACAAAAAATATGATTGAAAAAGTAGATTTTGTCACATATACTATTAATATGAAAATAAGGAGGCGTAAGCAATGTTGATTAGATTTGCTGTTGAAAACTATAACTCATTTAAAAGTCAGCAGATATTTAGTATGGTAGCAGGAAAACAGACGAGACATGCTACTCATTGTTTTACTGTGAACGGGAAGCGTTTACTAAAGAGTAGTTTTTTCTTTGGAGCAAATGCTTCTGGTAAATCAAATTTTGTGCGGGCATTAGATTTTATGCGTCGAGTAACTTTAAGGGGAATAGAAGCAATGCGCTACAATGATCGCTTTTTCCGCATTGATTCAGCGTGTAAAGAAAAGCCAGGTGTTTTTCAAATTGATTTTATTGCTGAAAAGACGATTTTTTCATATGGGTTTGCGATAGATTACTTGACACACGAATTTCGTGCTGAATGGCTTTACCGTTTAGATTCATCGGGAAATGAAACCTGTATTTTTGAGCGAGAGCAAGGGAAGCAAATAAGAACAGAATTACGATTGGATAATAATTCTCAATTTCGTTTCAAGGTTTACTGTGAAGATTTAAAATCCGATGAATTACTTTTTAATGAAGTTGGTAACAAGAAAATTGATGAAAACTCCGGATTGCATGACTTTATTGTTGCATATGAATGGTTTAAAAATCTCATTGTTGTATACCCTGGTTCTCATGCTCGCAATAAAAATAATTTTTTCCTAAACCCAGCATCAAATACCGATTCTATGATAGATATGCTTAGAGCTTTTGATACAGGAATAGAAGAAATCAAAAAGGGCAAACAATTAGCTGAAAAAGCTTTTTCTTTTTTACCTGATGAGGTGAAAAAAAATATTTTGAATGATTTAGAGCAAAACTTGAGAAGTGAATCCTCAGATAAAACACATTGTACAATTGAAATAGGTGGTTATCAGTTTGAAATTTCTGTTGAAGAAGGAGAAATTTATGCAGAGAAAATCATGCTGGATCATGGAAATTCAGAAGAATTATTTGAACTTTCTGATGAATCAGATGGCACTAAACGTTTGTTTGATTTAATTCCTTTGTATGAATCAGGTCAAAAAGGAAAAATTATTGTTGTTGATGAACTTGATCGAAGTTTTCACTCAAAGCTTACAGAAGAATATGTTAAGCTTTTTTTTGAAATTACAAAGGAAAAACCTTGTCAATTAATTTGTACAACTCATGACTTAAATCTAATGGATTTACGAATACTTCGCCAGGATGAAATTTGGTTCATTGAACGTGAAAAAGATCACAGTTCAAGAATATATTCATTGAGTGATTATAAACAGAGATTTGACAAAAATATATTAAATGACTATCTGATTGGTAGATATGGGGCTATACCATGTTTTAGGGACAATGAATGGAAGGTGGATAGTAAATGAGTTTATTGCCTTATCGCTTGGGGAGTAGTTCGCTGTTTGTTCGTACCAATGAGGATTCTGTAGAGCCAAAGCGTGTCGTTTTTCTTTCAGTAGAGGGAACGAAGACGGAAGTACAATATTTGCATTTTATTGAACAATACAGAGAGCAACTAGGAATTAATGCAATTGTACACATTGAGGTGTTGAGAAGATACGATACAAAGAGTGATCCGGAAAATGTATTAGAATTATTGGAAGAGTATATCGAATTCAGAGAAAATAAAATGTTTGAGAAAATCATTGACTCGCTTCGTTTAAAAAATTATTCGACAGAATTTATAAAATCTTATTTGAAAAATCCGTCCGCTCTAACTAAAAAAGAATGCAATAAATTTGAAGTAGCTATGCGGGAGGAACAGCTTGATCTTCTGTATCTTGACTTCCTTAGTAAGTATCAAGGAAAAGATGATAAATTTGGCATTGTTATAGACAGGGATTGTGGTAGTCATTCGCCAAAACAAATGAAAAATGTTGTGAGAAAATGCAAGGAGAAAAAATATTTATGTTATATTACAAATCCTTGCATAGAATTTTGGCAACTGCTACATGTTTCAGATGTTGCATCCGAGTATGCTGAATTGCTAGAAGATATCCTTCGAAATGAGACGGACGAGAAAAAAAATACTTTTGTTAGCAATTTGTTGTATGAGAAAACTGGAGAGAGAAAAGCAATTCAAGCAAAAACTTTTGAAAAACATTATTTGCCAAATGTAGATTTGGCAATAGAGCGAGCGAGGGGATTTGCTCAAAGTGATCAATTATTAGAAAAGATTGGATCAAATTTAGGAGAGTTAATTGAACTGTTGCGAAAAAATTAACGTAATTGCAGGTGTACATAGGACAATATGGATTCGAAATATCTGGCGGAAGATTTGATTGAGAATGATTCGGAATTATTTTAAATATTTAGTTTGAAAAAGATATTTCGAGATTGCTTGGTGAAAATAAAATATTAATGAAAGAAAAATACAAATAGTAAAATTAGAAATATTGAATTATAATTTATTTTTTGATAGCGAAGAAGGAAGTAAAGTTATATGGATAAAAATACAATAAAGGAAACAATCAAGAGCTGCAATAAAGGGATTGATGATGCGGAAACTTCAATTGCTGGTTTAACAGCAAAAGAAATAATTGAGTTGAAAGCAAAACTAAAGGGAAGGAGTATTCACTATGATAAATGGATTCTAATACTCATTCCGTTTACATCCATGACAATAGCAGCATTAGCAGCTATGCTTAGTGATCCTGATTCTAATAAAGTTTGGGTTGAAATTTGTATATTTATACTACTGGTGTTAGCTGTTGTGGTTTTTTGTTTGCACATAAAAAATCAACTTGAAAAAGAGAAAGATGTAATTACATTGAATTATTTAGAAGAACTTGCTGATAGTAGTAATAAAGAAATAGAATCATATGAAGAGTTAGAAAAAAAACAGAAAATTGAACGAAAACAGTTATTAGAAGAATGGAAAAAGAAAGAGAAGTATGCCCAAGAACAAGTTACTTTAATAGAGAAGAGTTTGAAAGATAAAGAACAAAGCGAAGAATAGATTTTGATAAATTGAATACATTTAAGTTAATATTAAATAGCCGATTGGTTCACCAAGAGCCAGTCGGTTTTTTATACTCATTTTATACATAGCCAGTCCCGTAAAAAGGATTGGCTATTAAATTTTTCAAGGAAGGAGGGTGCCATATGACCAAATGTAAAGTAATCGCTCTTGCGAATCAGAAGGGAGGTACAGCCAAGACTACAACGACCTTGAATCTGGGAATCGGTCTTGCAAAGCAGGGGCAAAAAGTATTGCTGGTCGATGCTGATCCACAGGGAGATCTGACTACTGCATTAGGTTGGACTGATGCAGACAATCTTCCGGTTACATTGGCAACACAGATGCAGAAGATTTTACAAGATGAACCATTTGCGTATAATGAAGGAATTTTGCATCATGAAGAGGGTGTAGATATTATTCCAACAAATATTGAATTGTCTGGTATGGAAATCTCACTGGTCAATGCGATGAGCAGAGAGCAGACATTAAAGTTGTATCTGTCAGATTTGAAAAAGGATTATGATTATATCCTGATTGATTGTATGCCGAGTTTAGGAATGCTGACCATCAATGCATTGGCTGCGGCAGACAGTGTAATTGTCCCGGTACAGGCTCAATACTTGCCACTAAAGGGTATGACACAGCTTATGAAAACAATCGGTAAGGTGCAAAGGCAACTCAACCCAGAGTTGAAAATTGATGGAGCTTTGCTAACATTAGCAGATATGCGGACAAGACTTGCCAGAGCAACAGCATATAATCTGAATGCAACATATGGACAGCACATCCGGATATTTAAGACTGTGATTCCGGTGGCTACCACAGCAGCGGAAAGCAGTGCTGCTGGAAAGAGCATTTATACTTATGACAAAGATGGAACTGTAGCGCAGGCATATGCAGAATTTACGAGGGAGGTGATGCAGTGTGGCGAAAGGCAGAGAAATAAAAATGAATCTTCCCTCAGCAGATGATCTGTTTACGACACAGGAAGAAAGAGAGCAAAAGAACCAGGAATATGTCAAAGACATTTCTATTTATGAGATTACGGATTTCCCGGACCATCCATTTAAAGTAAAGATGGATGATAAGATGCTGGAAACAATCGAGAGCGTTCGAGACCATGGTGTATTAGTTCCGGCACTTGTTCGAGAAAAACCGACAGGTGGATATGAAATGATTTCCGGTCATCGCAGAAAAATGGCATGTGAGTTGGCAGGAAGAGATAAAATTCCTTGTATTGTAAGGAATCTTACGGATGATGAGGCGATTGTGGTAATGGTTGACAGTAATCTCCAGCGAGAAAAAATCCTACCATCCGAAAAAGCATTTGCCTATAAGATGAAGTTGGAGGCTATGAAAAGACAACAAGGTTGTCGATCGGATTTAACCTCTGCAACACCGTTGCAGAAGTTGGGCAAAAAATCATCCAGAGAATTATTAGCTGAGCAAGTTGGAGAAAGCCATGAACAAATCAGAAAATATATTCGCCTGACCAATTTAATTCCGGAGATTTTAGAAAAGGTAGATGATGATAAGATCGGCATGCGTCCGGCTGTGGAACTATCCTATCTGTCAAAAGAAGAGCAGGAGCTATTGTACGATGCAATGGAATCGGAGGCTTGTACACCGAGCCATGATCAGGCAATCCGAATGAGGAATCTTTCCAAAGAGGGGAAATTGACTGAGGATATTATCATGGTCATCATGTCACAGGAAAAACCCAATCAGGTAGAGCAATGGAAAATCCCGAAGAGTAAGCTGAAAAAATATTTTCCGTCCGGGACTTCGCAGGAAAAGATTGAGGAGACCATTATTAAAGCACTGGAACTGTATCGGAAACGGGAAAAGACCAGAGAACGATAGATAATTTGACACCAAGGGGAAAGTCTATCCTCTGACAGGTATCGAGAAAGCAGAAATTTTCTGTTTTCCCCTCCCCACACCCTACCCCTTTGGTTTACCAGCAGATTACCAGCCGAAAAGACAATAAGGAGCCGGGAGACATCTTCTCTTTCGTCAGGTGGGATATTCCAGTCCCATATAACAGCAGAAAATGAACAGAGTACAGCAACAACTGGCGTTCCCAAGGGACGTCTTTTTTGATGCACAAATTGATACGAGAAGAAAGGAATTGTAGAAAATGAGAAAGATATGGAAACGAGTATGCACAGGGATTCTTGCCCTGGCTACAGTAATAACCGCATTGCCGATCACATCGGTTCATGCAGCAGAAACACAGTACTGGACGGAGTCCGCAGAACGAGTCGGATATATTGAGCATGTGATGAATGATGGAACTATTCATTCCACATTCAACGAAGGACATATGAAAGTCGAAGGAGAAACTGCATACTGTGTGGATATCAATACGAACTTCCAAAATGGATATAAGACCAGACATGATGCATGTGCCAGCATGAGTGCAGCACAGATTGAGGATGTGGCATTGTCATTGGAATATGTAAAGCAGTACACAGGCAGTCACACCAATCTGAATGCAAATCAGCGCTATCTGTTGGAACAGTGCGTGGTATGGCAGAGACTGAGTGAGCATTTAGGATGGCAGTGTGACAATGTCCGTGCAGCTTATTCTGAAATCTCACAGAATATCCAAAATGAGGTGTATGCCGGAGCAAGGGCATTTGTACAGGAAAACAAAGGTCGTTACCAATGTGGTGGTTATATTTATACCGGACAGGGACAGGATGTTGGACAGTTCTGGGCAGAACTGAATGTTGGAAATGCAAAAGTAAAAAAGGCTACAGCAAATGCAAGTGTTGCGGATGGGAATGCGTTATATTCCATTGCAGGAGCAACCTTCGGTATATTCTCAGATCAGAACTGTAGCAATCAGATCGGAACACTTACTACAGATGAAAATGGAGATACCAACGAAGTGGAAGTGACAGCCGGAACGGTTTATATCAAAGAGCTTTCGGCACCAAAAGGATACAAATTAGATACAACAGTGCACAGCCTGACTGTAGAAGCAGGAAAGACAGCGGTATTAAGTGTCGCAGATGCTCCGAAAGTAACAGAGACACTGGTGGATCTGTTTAAGATTGATATGGAGACAGGTAAAGCAACCGCACAAGGAAGTGCAGCACTGGAAGGTGCAGAATTTACCTGGCGTTATTATGACGGACTTTATACAAAAGACAATTTGCCAGAAGAGGCAACACGCACATGGGTTACAAAAATAGTAGAGGAAAAGAACAGTGATGGAACCGTTCACTATGTGACAAAGCTGGCAGACGCTTATAAGGTATCAGGAGATGCCTTTTACACACAGAATGAGAAAAACGTGTTGCCACTTGGAACACTGACTGTTGAAGAAACTAAAGCACCAGACGGATATTTGCTGGATGGAGCTTATATGCAGGCAGGAGACAGCACGGAGCAGATCAAAGGAATGTATCTGACACAGATCACAGAAGATGGAGAGCTTGCAGTTCTTTCTGGAAGTAACCAGTATTCCGTATCTGATCAGGTTATCCGAGGCGGTGTGAAGATTCAGAAACGTGACTTGGAGACAAAAGATACCAAAGCACAGGGGAGTGCCACGTTAAAAGATACGGAATTTGCCATTATTTCTCTGAATGAGAATCCGGTTTTGGTAGAAGGAAAATTGTATCAGAAAAATGAGACAGTTAAAACGATTCAGACAGGGATTGACGGAGTAGCAACAACTGCAGCAGATTTACTTCCGTATGGTAAATACAAACTGGAAGAGACAAAAGCACCGGAAGGGTATCTGACAGATGGAGTCAAAGCAATTGAATTTTCCATTACGGAAAATGGAAAAATCGTGGATTTAACAGATGAAAGCCATTCCATTTATAACCAGATCAAACGTGGAGATCTGGAAGGCGTGAAAATTGGAGCTGGTACACACAAGAGACTGGCGAATGTTCCATTTAAGATTACCAGTAAAACAACCGGAGAGAGCCATATCGTAGTGACAGATAAAAATGGCCAGTTTTCAACAGTTTCGGACTGGGCATCCCATAAGAAAAACACCAATGCCGGAAAATCCAGTGAAGATGGCATTTGGTTTGGAACTTCTGAGCCGGATGACAGCAAAGGAGCATTACTTTATGACACTTATGAGATAGAAGAATTGTCTTGCGAGACCAACAAAGGAATGAAACTGATTCCTGCATTTGAAGTCGTGGTAAGCAGAAATAAAGTGAAAATCGACCTTGGAACTCTGACTGATGAATATGAAAAAGAGATTACCATTCATACAACTGCAATGGACAAGGTAACTGGAGAAAAGGTGATTGTTGCAGGAAAGAAAGTAACGATTGTGGATACAGTTACGCTGGATGGTCTGGAAAGTGGAAGAAAGTACCAGTTAAAAGGCTGGCAGATGCTGAAAGAGGAAAATGCAGAACTGTTGATTGATGGAAAGCGTGTAGAGAGTGAGTATACTTTTGTCGCTGACAGCGAGAAAATGAAAGTAGAAATCTCTTATACGTTCGATGCATCCGAACTTGGCGGACAGAATCTGGTTACATTTGAAGAATTATACGATCTGAAAAATCCGGAAGAACCTGTAAAAGTAGCAGAGCATAAAGACATTGAAGATGAGGGACAGACGGTTCTGATCACAGAACGTAAGATTTCTATTTATACTACAGCAACAGATAAAAATGGCAAGAAAGAAATCGAAGCAGGAAAAGATCTGACGATTGTAGATACTGTTACTTTAGAAGGATTGGAAATTGGTACGAAGTACAAACTGTCTGGCTGGCAGATGATCAAGGCGGAAAATGCAAAGCTGATCATTGATGGCAAAGAAGTAACAAACGATTATGAATTTACTGCAGATAAGGAAAATATGGAAGTGCAGATTGAGTTTACTCTTGATGGAAGTTCACTCGGTGGAAAGCAGCTTGTAACATTTGAAGAATTGTATGATATGTCAAATCCGGAAGAACCAAAGAAGGTAACAGAGCATAAGGACATCAATGATGAAGGTCAGACAGTAACGATTAAGGAAGTACCGGAAACTCCAACACCGGAGACACCGGGAAACCCTGTAAAGACCAGCAATCCACCAAAAACAGGTGATACAACACAGGCAGCTTTGTGGATAGCCATTCTGGTATTATCTGCAGCCGGAATTACAGGTATCCGTGCATGGAACAAAAAGAAACAGATCAAGAAATCAGGAATTGAGGAGAAAAAAGAAGAGGAGGAGTAAAGCGGAGGGCGGCGTTAAGCTGCCCTTTGACAATAAAATGGGAAAAAATCAAAAAGCAATAAAAGTATTACAGCGTTTATTTGATGCCGGATATGGAACAGAGAAAGAGATTGTCAGCATGACCATGGATGAAATGTTTATGTTGCCAGGAGTAAATGTCGCAGATCTATGTATGATCAGTGAATTGCAGAAAAGTATTAAGGCAAATAAGGTGATAAGCTACCTGTCAGGAAGAACAGAAACAAAGGACGAACCGAAAGGAGTAGTGGAACATGGAGCAACCTAAACAATTGGAACTGACATTATCACAATTAAAAGCGTACGTGGAATCAACAGATAAAAAGCTTCTGTTAGTCATAGAATTTTCGGAAGGAGAAACGAAGGATGGAGAATGAGCTGGAAGTTGTAAATATCAGACTGGTCAAGGAACCGTCCCTTTATAGCGAAAAGATTTTGGACAGCCCACAGGCAGTTGTGGAATTGATGGCGAAGGAATTAGCACAATATGACAGAGAAGTATTTTGTGTCTTAAATATGAAAAGCAACGGTCAGATAATCAATATGAATCTGGTCAGTGTTGGAACAATCAATGCATC
>UMLM01052802.1_pt1 | contig 26339 bp, 33 predicted proteins | sample 1966571 | NCBI WGS metagenome assembly UMLM01 (sample SAMEA4836203, study PRJEB28245) | human gut metagenome | biome: gut microbiome; material: fecal sample | place: Denmark | collected 2008 | reverse complement strand
GTGCGGCTGCGGGTGCGGCTGCGGACGGCGGTGCGGCTGGAGGACGGCGTGTGGGAGAGCGAACAGGCCCCGTCTCCCTTTGTGCTGGGGTTTATCCGGCCCCGCATCTACCTGCCCTTCGGCCTGGACCGGGGAAGCCGGGACTATGTGCTGGCCCATGAGCGGACCCACATCCGGCACCGGGACCACTGGGTGAAGCCCCTGGCGTTTCTGCTGCTGGCGGTGTACTGGTTCAACCCCCTGCTGTGGGCGGCGTATATCCTGCTGTGCCGGGATATGGAATACGCCTGTGACGAGGCGGTGCTGCGGGACCTGGAGGAGCCGGACAAGCGGGCGTATTCCCAGGCGCTTCTGAATTGCGCCGGTCCCCGGCGGGCGGTGACGGCGTGTCCGGTGGCCTTCGGCGAGATCTGCGTCAAGGGGCGCATCCGCCGGGCTCTGCGGTATAAAAAGCCTGCCGTGTGGGTGACGGCGGCTGCTGTGGTGGTGTGCGCTGCGGCGGCGGTCTGCCTGCTGACCAACCCCAGGGACCGGACCCCCTATGGGTGGGCCAGCCGGGTGACGGCTGGGGGGCTGAACGTGACGTATCTGTGGGAAGGGAACTCTGCCCGGACACCGGCCGGAATGCCGGGGCTGACCTCCCGGCTGGCGGAGCAGCTCAACGGGCTGACGGAGGAGGACTTCCCTCTGCTGGAGAACTACGCATACAATATCTTTGACCAGGGGAGGGCGCCCTTCCGCCTGCAAATGGGGCGGAAGGCCGGAAAGCGGGAGCTTCTGTACGGCGGCGACAGCGGGTATCCGCTGATGCTGCTGTACCGGGGGAAGCTTTACGGTGTGAACAGCGAGGAGCTGCTGCAGACCATCCTGGAGTATACCCGGGGCGTGCAGGTGGTTCCGGCAGGGACGGAGCTGGCCCTGCGGATGGGGCTGCCCGGAGTGTACCGGATGATGACAAAGGAGAGCGCCGACGGGCCGGACGTGATACAGGGAGATGACTTTTCCTGGACCCCGGCGGCGTGGCAGGGCGGCATGGCATATGTGGACCTGATGCGGACGGAGGGGGATGCTTCCGGCTCCGTGGGCCGCATCTGGTGCGCCAGGGCCCGGTGGGGCGGCCAGGAGCGCTGGCTGGTATACGCCCGGGACGGGCAGATCGCCCTGCGGCCCACGGAAAGCGGCTCCACGAGACTGAGCGTCGTCGGGCGGGGACTGGCATTCCCGGAGGACGGGACGTATCTGACGGCGGAGTGCGTGTATCAGACGCCGGAGATGCCCAGCCCGTCTCCCCTGTCGGCGGAGCTGCTGCAATTCCGGGATGAAGCCGTGAAATACTGGGCCCGGTATCAGGAGAACGCCGACGGGCAGCTGACCACCGCACTGGACCCGGAGAAGTACAGTCAGTATCCCATCCAGGGCGGTCAGAGCGTCAGCCTGGAGGAATGGGACAGCCGGTTCCCGGAGGGGGTTAGCCCGGACATCAGCGGGTACCAGGAGCGATGGCTGTTCCAGCTGGAGGACGGCCGTCAGCTGCTGCGGCTGGATGATCAGCTGTATTTGCTACAATATCACCAGGCTGACGGGGAAGTTTTCGAGCTGCTGAGGCTGCGGCCGGTGCCGCTGGAGCCGGAGCGGGTGCTGGAGCTGGATCGTCTGCTGCTCAGCGTCAGCGGAGACGACAGCGTGGCGGCCATCAGCTTTTCCGGGGCCGTGGAGGCCGCTATGCGGCAGCTGCCGGATTACCGGCGGCTGCTGGACGGCGGGGCGGACACCCTGCGGTACTGCTTCACCATGCTGGAGTGCCGGTATAACGGCGGGTATGGGATGCAGGCAGCCATGATGGCGGTGTGCCGGGATATTCTGGTAGACATGGGCGAGGATCCCGGCGATGACGGGTATGACGTGCAGACCTGGTATGACGAGCTGAAGGCCCGAGCCTTTTCCGTGTCGGAGGACCTGGCGCACCATCCGGGGTATGCTGTGCTGCTGGGGCTGGGGGTGTCCCGGCCTGACGGCACGGCGGCGATAACCTATGTGGACATGGACGGCGACGGACTGGCGGAGCGCCTTGCGGCAGAGAACGGAGGACTCCGGGTGCTGCGGTATGACGGCACGGAGGTGTGGTCCTCCGGCCCGGTGGGACAGAACGGGGATGAGGCCCTGTTCCTGCACCGGAACGGCGGGCAGTGGGAGCTTCTGCGCTATGGCCGGACGGCGGAGGAGCAGCTCTATGAGCTGCTGAGCCTGACCGGCGGCCGGGAGCGGCTGGTGCGGTCCCGGCATCTGGCCCACGGCGCGGCGGCAGAGAGCGTCCGGGTCTTTGCGGAGGAGTTCCATACCCTGCTCTATGGCGTGGATGAGGCGGGGCTCTCCGACGGGTGCGAGATGCTGCTGCTGTCCGTCAGGAACGGCGAGACCCGGGTGGGACCGCTGTACGATTTCAGCGGCTATGAGATCGGAGAGGGAAACGGATGAACAGAAGCGGCTATACCATTGTACAGGCCGGGGCGGAGGTGCCGGCGGAGGAATTCGTCAGGCGGTATGTGGACCTGAAGGACCCCGCCGCCGGGTGCCGCCCCTGCCCGGACTATGGGCGGTACTGGACGTGCCCGCCCTATGACGTTCCGGCGGCGGACTACTGGGCGGGGTTTGACACGGTGCTGCTGGAGGGGATGCAGTTCCACTTCACCCCGGCCATGCTGGAGCGGCGGTTTGACCCGGAGGAGCTGGCGGAATATACCCGGCGGCTGACGGCGGAGCAGGCCCGGCAGATGGACCGGGCCCTGCGGCGGCAGTACCCCGGGGCGGCGGTGCTGACCACCGGAGGGTGCACCCTGTGTGAGGAATGCACCCGGCCCATGGGGCGGCCCTGCCGCCATCCGCAGGCGGTGGGGTACAGCCTGGAGTCCCTGGGCTGCGACGTGGGCGCCGCCGCCCGGGGGGAGCTGGGCTGGGAGCTGCTGTGGCCCCGGCGGGATAAGCTGCCGCGATACCTGACCTTACTGTGCGCGGTGCTGCGGTGACATACAGAAATTTTGAAAGTTTTTCAAAATTCGGGTTGATTTTTCAGTATTGTATGTGTATAATGAATTTATATTCAGAGTCACCTCCGAGACTCCTGAATCGAAGCAGGACCGCCAGGCGGTCTGCCTGACTTCGCTGATTTCCCCCTTCCCCCCTATAGCAAAAACGCCGGTATCGCTGCGATACCGGCGTTTTTGCCGCTTGATACGCGCACAGCCGCCGCAGCTTGCTCTGCGGCGGCTGTTTCCTGCGTTTTTTGGGTCAGGACAGCTCCTCCTGGCCGGTGCACAGCTGGTAATACTTGCCCTTCTGGGCCATCAGGGCGGCGTGGTCGCCCCGCTCGATGATCCGGCCCTGCTCCAGCACCAGAATGGCCTGGGCATTGCGGACGGTGGAGAGCCGGTGGGCGATGACAAACACCGTGCGTCCGGCCATCAGGGAGTCCATGCCCTTTTCGATGAGCTTTTCGGTGCGGGTGTCGATGGAGGAGGTGGCCTCGTCCAGGATCAGCACCGGGGGATCGGACACGGCGGCCCGGGCAATGGCCAGCAGCTGGCGCTCGCCCTGGCTGAGACTGCCGCCGTCCCCGGTGATGACGGTGTCGTACCCCTGGGGCAGGTGGCGGATGAAGGTGTCGGCGTTGGCCAGCCTGGCCGCCGCCCGGACCTCCTCATCGGTGGCGTCCAGCTTGCCGTAGCGGATGTTGTCGGCGATGGTGCCGGTGAACAGATGGGTGTCCTGCAGGACGATGCCCAGGGACCGGCGCAGGGAGTCCTTCCGGATATCCCGGACGTCGATGCCGTCATAGGTGATGACGCCGGACTGAATGTCGTAAAACCGGTTGATGAGATTGGTGATGGTGGTCTTTCCCGCGCCGGTGGAGCCCACAAAGGCGATCTTCTGCCCCGGCTCTGCGAACAGGGACACGTCGTGGAGCACTGTCTTTTCCGGGTCATAGCCGAAGTCCACGTGCTCAAACCGCACGTCGCCCCGCAGCTCCGTCAGGGAGCCGTCGGACTTTTTCCAGGCCCAGTGGCCGGTGCGGCGGTCCGTCTCCGTCAGGGTATCGCCGTCCTTCAGCACCCGGACCAGGGTGGCGGTGCCGTCGTCGGTTTCGGGGTCGGCGTCCATCACGGCGAAAATGCGCTCCGCGCCGGCTACGGCGGCCAGCAGGGTGTTCACCTGCTGGCTGATCTGGCCCACCGGCTGGGACACCTGCTTGACATACAGCAGATACGCGCCCAGAGAGCCGATGTCGAACACGCCGGAGATGGACAGCAGGCCGCCCACACAGCAGGTGACGGCATAGTTGATACGGGAGAGGTTGCCCATGGCGGGCATCATGGCCCCGGCGTAGGTCTGGGCCATGGCGGCGGCGTCCCGATAGGCGCTGTTGCGGGCGGAGAACTCGTCCAGGGTCTTCTGCTCATGGTGAAAGACCTTGATGACCTTCTGGCCCTCGATCATCTCCTCAATGTAGCCATTGAGGCTGCCCAGGGCCGCCTGCTGCTGCTGGAAGCTGGTGCGGCTGCGGCCGCCCACGCCCTTCACCACCAGGAGCATCAGCCCCAGGAACACGAAGGTGATCAGCGTCAGCGCCCAGTTCAGATACACCAGCATCACCACCGTGCACACGAAGGTCAGCAGGTTGGACACCACGCTGGCGAAGCTGTTGCTGATCATGTCGGACACGGTGTCCATGTCGTTGGTGAAGCGGCTCATCAGGTCGCCGGACTGGTGGGTGTCGAAATACCGCAGGGGCAGGGACTGGAGCTTGTTGAACAGGTCCTGCCGCAGGGTGGCCACCGTCCGCTGGGAGATGCGCACCATGATCCGGGAATAGGCATAGGAGCACCCGGCGGACACCAGGAACACCCCGCCCATGGCCACCAGCATCCAGAACAGGCCCTTGAAGTCCCCGGCCACAATGTGGTTCAGGGCGGGCTTGAGGAAATAGCTGCCGGCCACGGAGCCCACGGAGCTGAGGATCAGGCACACGGCCACCACGATCAGCGCGCCCTTGTAGCGGCCGATGTAGCCCAGGAGCTTCCCCACCGTGCCCCGGAGATCCTGGGGCCGCTGATAGCCGTGGCCCCGGCCGGGACCGTGACCCGGACCGCCGGCCCGCGCTTGATTCTTGTTTTCAGCCATCAATGGTCGCTCCTTCCTGCTGGGATTTGTAAACCTCCTGATAGATCCGGTTGGTGGCCATCAGCTGGTCATGGGTGCCTGCGCCGGAAATTTTGCCGTCGTCCAGCACCACGATTAGGTCCGCGTCCATGACGGAGGAAATGCGCTGGGCGATGATGAGCTTGGTGGCCCCGGGCAGGGCCTGGCGCAGGGCGGACCGGATCTTTGCGTCGGTGGCGGTGTCCACGGCGGAGGTGGAGTCGTCCAGAATCAGCACCCGGGGCCGGCGGAGAATGGCCCGGGCGATGCACAGGCGCTGCTTCTGACCGCCGGAGACGTTGGCGCCCCCCTGCTCAATGTGGGTGTCGTAGCCGTCGGGCATCCGGGAGATGAACTCGTCGGCGCAGGCCATGCGGCAGGCCTCCTCCATCTCCTGGTCCGTGGCGTCCTCCCGGCCCCAACGGAGGTTTTCCCGGATGGTGCCGGAGAACAGGGTGTTCTTTTGCAGCACCATGGCACAGCCCTGGCGCAGGGCCTCCATGGTGTATTCCCGGACGTCGTGTCCGCCCACGGACACGGCGCCCTCCGTGGCCTCATACAGCCGGGGAATCAGACTCACCAGGGTGCTCTTGGCGCTGCCGGTGCCGCCCAGGATGCCCACGGTCATGCCGCTGTCGATATGCAGGCAGACATCCTCCAGGTTCCAGGCGCCGCTGTCCTTGTGGTATTTGAAATAGACATGATCAAAGTCCACTTCGCCGTTTTCAACGGTCAGGGCCGGGTCGGCGGCGGAGTCGGTGATCTCGGGCTGCTCCTCCAGCACCTCCACAATGCGCTTGCCGCAGGCGATGGACCGGGTCAGCACCATCATCACCATGGCCACCATCATCAGGGACATGAGAATTTCCGAGGCGTAGGTGAAGAAGGCGATCAGGTCGCCGGAGAGCATGGAGCCGCCCAGCCACATGATGGCCATGATGGTGCCGCCCATAATGAGGGTCACCAGGGGGACAAACAGCACCACGAAGCTGTAGGCCCGCTCCGCCGTATCCCGGAGGGTGTCGCTGCGCTGGGCAAACTTCTCCTGCTCCCGGTCCTCCCGGACGAAGGACTTCACCACCCGGATGGCGTTGAGGTTCTCCTGCACCACCAGGTTCAGGTCGTCGGTGGACTTCTGCAGGGCGGTGAAAAACGGCCCCACATAGCGGATGACGATGGCCACTAAAAGCAGCAGCAGCGGCAGCACCACCAGGAACACCTGGCTCAGCTGCAGGCTGATGGTCAGGGCCATGACCAGGGCGGTGATCAGCATCACCGGGGCCCGGACCAGCATCCGCATGCCCATCATCAGGGTCATCTGCACCGACGAGACGTCGTTTGTGAGCCGGGTGATCAGGGACGCGGTGGAAAACCGCTCGATGTTGGCAAAGGAGAACCTCTGCACCTGGGCATATTCCGCGGCCCGGACGTTGGCGCCGAAGCCCATGCCGGCCTTGGCCGCCAGAGCCGCCGCCCCCACGCCCATCACCAGGGACGCCAGGGCCATGAGGATCATTTTCAGGCCCGTGGCCAGAATATACGCCTTGTCGCCGTTGGCGATGCCCACGTCCACGATCTGGCTCATGGCCTTGGGCAGCAGCAGCTCCAGCACGGCCTCGCCTGCCGAACACAGCACGCCCAGGAATATCCAGACGCGATACCCCTTGGTATAGGGGGCTAATTTCCGAATCATGCGTTGTCCTCCTCCGATGTCAGATTGTCCGCCGCCCGCAGCAGAAGCCGGCGCAGGGTCTCCGTCTCCTGGGGGTCCATGCCCCGGTGGATCAGGTCCTCGATCTGCCGGGTGATGGACTCAAAGTCGTCATAAAACCGCTGCCCGGCCTCCGTCAGCCGCAGGATGCGGCACCGGCCGTCCTTTTCCCCCGGAGTCCGGGTCAGCATCCCCTTTTCCACCAGCCGGTCCACGATGCCGTTGACGGTGGAGGGCTTCACGGCCAGATGCTGCTGCAGCTGTTTCTGGGTCACGGGGCCCGGCTGCCGGTGCAGATACGTCAGCGACCGGCACTGGATGGGCGTGACCCCATAGCGCCGCAGCTTCTGCTCTATCCGCTGATAGGCCCGGTGGTTGCAGTACCCCAGCAGGGGTCCGATCAGCTCGGGCTTTTTCATGCAGCTCATAATAGTCTGCTCCTTTCCTGAGATTTTAATATTTAGCACCCTAAATGTTAGCAGGCTAAATATTACCACCGTTGCGCCCCGCCGTCAATAAGCAGAGCGCCGGTTTCCTGTGAACGTTCTGTAAACGATGGTGGGGAGCTATTGACTTTTCTCCGCCGGGACGGTAAGATAAGCCCGTAATCCAAAAGCTGTTATCATTGTTATTCTCTCTCCTTTTACCACAAAACAGACCGCCGGTCCCCTCTTTCCCGGGACCGGCGGTCTGTTTTTGCTTGACAATCGTCCGAAATCGTACTATAGTATCTGGGTACGATTTCGGACCAAGGAGGGCGGCCCCATGGCATACACATCCCGGGATATGCGCCGGTTTAACCATCTTTTGCAGGAGACCGACGCGGTTTATCATGAAATGGCCCAGCACTGGGGCCTTTCGGACAGTGTCATGGGGGTGCTGTACACCCTGTGCGACGCCGGGGGCCGGTGCCGCCTGCGGGACATCTGCTATTGGAGCGGCATGACCAAGCAGACCGTCAACTCCGCCCTGCGGCGGATGGAGGGGGACGGGCTGATCTATCTGGAGTCCGCGGGCCGGGGCAAGGACGTGTGCCTGACGCCGGAGGGGGAGGCCCTGGTCCAGCGGACCGCCCGGCGGGTGATCCAGGCGGAAAACCAGGTGTTCGCCGCCTGGCCCCAGGAGGACGTGGAGCAATATCTGGCGCTGACCCGGCGCTTCCAGGAGGCCCTGGCCCAGAAGGCCCGGGAGATCAAGGAGGAATCATGAGCAAAACACCCATCCAGCTTTCGGATCATTTCACCTGCCGCAAGCTGATCCGCTTTACCCTGCCGTCCATCACCATGATAATCTTCACCGCCATTTACGGCGTGGTGGACGGCTTCTTTGTGTCCAATTACGCAGGCAAGACCCCCTTTGCGGCGGTGAATCTCATCATCCCGCTGCTGCTGATCCTGGGAAGCGTGGGCTTCATGTTCGGCACCGGCGGCGGCGCCCTGATCGCCAAGACCATGGGCCAGGGGGACCGCCGGCGGTCCAACAACATCTTCTCCATGATCGTGTACGCCTCGGCGGCCTGCGGCGTGGTGCTGGCGGCCCTGGGCTTTTTGATCCTGCGCCCGGCGGCGGTGCTGATGGGGGCCGAGGGGGAGCTGCTGGAGCAGGCCCTGATCTATGGCCGCATCAACCTCATCGCCCTGCCCTTTTATGTGCTGCAATACGAGTTCCAGTGCCTGTTTGCCACGGCGGAAAAGCCCCGGCTGGGACTGTTCGTCACCGTGGCGGCGGGTGTCACCAATATGGTGCTGGACGCCCTGTTTGTGGGGGTGTTCTCCTGGGGCGCGGCAGGTGCGGCGGCGGCCACGGCCATCAGCCAGTGCATCGGCGGCGTGGCGCCGCTGATCTACTTCGCCCGCCCCAACAGCAGCCTGCTGCGGCTGGGAAAGTGCCGCCTGGACCTGCGTGCCCTGGGAAAGACCTGCTCCAACGGCTCCTCGGAGTTTATGAGCAACGTGTCCATGTCCCTGGTGAGCATGCTGTATAACGTCCAGCTGATGAAGTACGCCGGGGAGGACGGCATCTCGGCCTACGGCGTGCTGATGTATGTGAGCATGGTGTTCCAGGCCATTTTCGTGGGCTATTCCGTGGGCGTGGCCCCCATTGAGTCCTATCACCTGGGGGCGGAGAACCACCGGGAGCTGCGGGGCCTGCTGCGGCGCAGCCTGGGCCTGTTGGCCGCGTGCGCCGTGTGCATGTTCGCGGCGGGCCAGGTGCTGGCCGCGCCCCTGTCCCGGCTCTATGTGGGCTATGACCCGGACCTGTTCGAGATGACGTCCCACGCCTTCGGCATCTTCTCCTTCTCGTTCCTGTTCTCGGGCTTCGCCATCTATGGCTCGTCCTTCTTCACGGCCCTGAACGACGGGCTGACCTCCGCCATCATCGCCTTTCTGCGGACGCTGGTGTTCCAGGTGGGAGCGGTGCTGACCTTCCCGCTTCTGTGGAAGCTGGACGGCATCTGGCTTTCCATCGTGGCGGCGGAGGTCATGGCCGTGATCACCACGGTGATTTTCCTACTGGCCAAGCGCATGCGGTACGGGTATTGAAGCCCCGTCAGAAAAAATCTAAAAAATTTCAAAAAAATGCTTGCAATCCCCGGACGAATGTGGTATATTAATCAAGCTGACACGAGCAAGCCAGCTATCCGGGTGTGGCGAAGTTTGGTATCGCGCTTGAATGGGGTTCAAGAGGCCTTGAGTTCGAATCTCAACACTCGGACCAAAACGACCGTAAACTTGTGGAAACACAGGTTTACGGTCGTTTTTTGTTGCGAAAAATTTTGTAAAAGTTTTTGCTATTACAGCCCTATTACATCCGCCTCACAGGGCGTCTGTGATCCGGCGCAGGGCGGCCAGATCCACATCCTGATAGTGGCGCAGCATATCCGTGGACGTGTGGCCGATCAGCTCCAGTTTGTCCTTGTCCGGGGCGGCCACGCCCTTGAGCAGCGTGGCGAAGGTGTGGCGGCAGCTGTGGGGCGTGTAGCGGCGTCTGCGATTGCCCCCGGTGCCCTCGGTGGGGTTGTCCAGCCCGATGGCCTCCAGGGCATCATAGAAGGCCGCGCGGTACGCCTTCAGAGTCAGCGGCCCACCATCTGCGGTGCAGAACACCGGGCCGGATTCCTTCCCGGCCACCAGCCGATCTATAATGGGCTGGATCTTGGGGGAGATCGTTACGGTGCGATCCCGCCCGGCCTCCGTTTTGGACCCGCCCACGAAGGCCCGCTCCTGGGCATCGTAGTCCGCTGCATCCAGGGCCAGCAGCTCCGAAGGCCGGAAGCCCAGGTAGCACTGGGCTACGATGTAATCCGCATACGGGATGCGCCCGATCCCCTGCCGCAGCTTTTCCACCGCCTCCTGCGGCAGCGCGCGGCGATCGTCGCCGTTCTGGCCGCTGACGATCAGATACTGCCCCAGGTTGATATCTGCCATGCGGCGGGGCACGGCGTACTTGTACAGCAACCCGCACAGGGCCTTCATGTTTTCCCGGGTGCGCTTCCCGGCCGTGCACTCGTCCATGCACTCCTGCAGATCATCAATATCAATATCATCCAGCCGGGCGCCCCACAGAGGGCGGAAATGCTTGATGGCCGCCCGGTAGCAATTGATGGTGGAGGGGCCTGCCCTGTGGGTAGGCTCCCATTTGTCATACAGCCCCCGGAATGTGGGGGCTGTATTTTTCTGTGCGGCCGGGAGCTGGGCCAGCTTGGGCAGATAGGCCAGCGCTTCCTTCTTTGTGCGGAAGCCGCCCTTTGAGCGCGTTTTCCGGCGCATCACGCCGCCCTTGTCGGCACGCCACCCCACGACGCAGACGGCCTTCCAGGTGCGGTTGGGCATCTGGTACACGCTGCCGGTGCCGTTGCCACGGGCCTTGGGCTTGCGGCTCATGTCCTGCCTGGCCCCGCACTTCAGGCAGTATTTCGCGTCGTCGGGCAGCTCCGCCCGGCATCTGCGGCATTGCATGGTGTTCCTCCTTTCGGTGCCCGAATCGGGCACGGGCCACACATCGACTCTTAGCGCTTATCGGAGAATATGAAGTGCATAGCTGTTCCCCCGCCCTGTATGTCCGAGCTCCAAATATACCACCCGCCCAATTCGCCGCCGTCCGCACTGACGACGTCGTCGGCGGTGCCAATATCCAGAGCATACGCTATATAACCCAGCACGCGCCCATAGAATGCGTCAGCTCTGTCGGTGTTTAGGATTACAGAGACGGCATCTACATTGCCGTCGTCATCCAGCATGGCCATGATCGTGGCGGCGCACGAGGCTCCCTCAATGTCCCAGTCGCGGCCGCCGGTTGACACGTCTCTTGCGGTGTAGGTCACAGAGCTGTCGGCGCTCATGCGGAGCTCGAGTTTTGTAGAGAAGCTACTTAGGCTGATTCCGCTGTGTGCGCTTTCGGATTCCTGCCCAGCGATTCCGCCCGGCTGGCGTGCGGGAGCCTTGTCCGTCGGACTATTATTTATTCCCATGATGAGGGCAGCTACTCCGAATAAGCATCCCAAGAACACGGCTGCAATCTTGCCGAGGCTCCAGGGCTTCCGAGCCTTCTGAGGGTGGCTATTCTCGTCAGAAGTTGTTGCGCCCGCGCTCTGGCTGCTGGGATCATAGCCCGCCTGAACGGAAGTGGAATAGTGCGTACTGGAGGAGCCTCCAATCTTGGCAGAATAGCTCAGCCCGGTTCCGGGGGCGGAGACTCGGGCGCGAGCACCAGTGCGAGAATTGTAGGATATGCCCCCTCGCTTGCCGCCGACACTGATGCCTGCGCTCTTCTTGCCGAGGTTGATCCTTACCCCCGGCGCAATCTTGACGCTCTTGCGAAAACGGAATCCCATAAAAATCCTCCCTTTCCTCTCCTGTGCCCGAATTGGGCACATTACCAAATATTACCGCTGACAAATCGCCAGCAACGGACTATAATTACAGCCGGTACCAAGACATAGGGGCCCCGGAAGGGAGTCTCCAATGACGACTGACGCATTGGACATCGCAATGGACCTATTCCAGCAGCTGCCCCCGGCAGACCAGCGAGAGATTATTGCTCTCGCTGACGCCTTAGCATCTCGGCAATAATCACATTCTGATTCTCCGGCGTTAGACCCGAAAAGATTCGCGCGAATTCTTCGCTCAGACCGCTGCCCTCCGGGGCGGCGGTCTTTGCGTTTTCCGCCTTTTCTTCCCCCAGCAGATCGCTGACGGTGCACCCCAGGTACTGGGCCAGCATCTGGACCTTGGCCACGGAGGGCGTCTGCCCCCGATTTATATCAGGGATGAAACTGGTTCCAACTCCGCTCTCCCTACAAGCCACTGTTGGCTTTACCCCCTTGGCGGCGCATCGAATTTTGATATTTTCCACAAAGATTTCCTTGTCCATGGTTTGGGTGCTCCTTATATGCAATTGGGGAATACGCCAAAAATGCGTGAATCCGCATTTTGTGGGTTGACAAATGCGTAATTACGGAATTATACTAAGGTTACAGTAACAAACGGTTACGCACCGAAAGGGGGTGAGAGGGATGGGAATGCGAAGGTTTGCCTATGGCTACGAAGGACCCAAGGATGAGCGGTCCATGGCGGCAGCGAAGGACATCGCCGCGCTGATGGCGCGTAAGGGCTTCAGCTACGCAGAGGTGGACGCCATCCTGGAGCAGGCACGATGGATTCTGCTCCAGGAGTATGTCCCGGCGCGGCCACTCAGCTATGCAGAGCGAGATAGTTGAGTATGCTCAGGTGCAGGTCCTTCAGCTCATCTGTGATCTTCTCGAGCACAGCTTCCGCCACAGGCGGCGGAAGCTGTCGCTCCACCTGATCCCGGAGGTTGGCCTGAGCCGTCCAGAAGAAGGTGTCGATCTGCTTCTTGGTCATGATGTCCATAGCGGTCCTCCCTATATCGCAATCCGCTAACGGATGGTTAGCGCCACTATTAACAATAGCACAAAAAAACCGTTCATGCAACGGGAAAGGGGGTGATTAAGTGAATATTGGCGAAAACGTGCGGCAGCGCCGCACGGCTCTGGGCAAATCCACCAGAGAACTGGGGCGGGAGGCCGGGGTGACCGGTCAGATGGTAACCATGATCGAGATGGGGCACCGGCGGCCCAGCCTGGTGCTGGCCATGAAGCTGGCGGAGGCCCTGGACTGTACGCTGTCCGAGCTGGTCCAGGAATCAGCATAGCGCGGAAAGGAGGCAATGTCCATGGCGCATGACGCCAGGAATATCTATCAAATCGCCCGGAAAACAGCCGGGCTAACCCAAGAAGCGGCCGCAGAACGGCTGGCCCTGTCGGTGGAGAGCCTGCGGGCCTACGAAACCGGCCAGCGGATCCCGGGGAACGATATCGTAGGCGCAATGATGAGCGTCTACAACACCCAGTACCTGGGCATCCAGCACGTGCAGGCGGCCGGTGCGCCGCTGCCGGCCTGCGTGCAGGACGTGCAGGTGGGCCTGTCCCTGGAGTCCAGCACCATCAAACTGGTGAACCGGTGGCTCGCCTTCGCCAACCGTCACCGGTGCGACCAGCTGCTGGCCATCGCCGAGGACGGGGTCATCGACGAGGCGGAGCGGCCGCAGTTCAACGAGATCATGACGGAGCTGTCGGAGCTGGTGCGGGCCACCCTGGCCCTGATGTACACGGAGGAGGTGTAGCATGGAAAGAAAAACCTTGGAGGACCTGATCGCCAGTGATAAGGCGTTTTTCACACCGGGTGACGTGTGCGGCGTGCTCCGCACCACAGACCAGTATATTCGCATCTGCGCCCGGCAGCAGCCGCAGGTGCTGGGCTTCCCCACCTGCATCATGGGGAGCCGCGTGAAGATCCCCCGGATCCCCTTCCTGCGGTTCTGCGGGGTAGATCTGTGAGCCCGCGGCGCGGGTGCACACTGTTCCCGCTGTGCGTGGATAGCTCTGTCTGCCGGGGCGATTGCGTGCGGTATATGCGGGCCACGGCCCGGGACCGGAACGCCGTCCGGGCGCAGATCGCCGCCCTGAAAAACAAAAGAAGCCGCCCGAAGGCGGCAGAAGGAGCGTGTATACATGAGTTGGAAACCGTTGAACCTGGCCCGTAAGGACGGGCACCCGGAGCCCGGGCAGCTGTGCGTGATCGGACGCATCTGGCGGGGCAGCGCAGGCCCCGCCCGGCGGGAGTACATGGTGGGGCGCTTCCTCCAGGATCCCAAGGACCCGGACGCCCGCAAGCTGTGGTGGCAGCGGGCCGACTGGAACACCCAGGAAAATCCCGCAACCTGGGGCCCGCGCTACCATGATATCCGGTGGCTGCCGATCTCCGGCCCGATGGGAGGTGATTGGGATGCTTGACGTGCTGATGCCTATCGTGTTCGCAGGCACCGTCGCCAGCGGCGTTATGTGGCTGGCGGACTGGATTGATCGGCCCAGACAAAAGAAAAGCCGCACACGGGGTGGGACCCGTGCACGGCACGAAGCGTAAGCGCTTCAGACGACAATGATAGTATACCACAGGTGCGCGCAAAGCGCAAGGAGGAATTTGTGGAAAACAAGATCAAACTGGTCCGCCGCCGGGGCTTCACGGTGCTGCCCAATCAGCTACTGCGGGACAGGTCCCTGACTCTGGCGGCAAAAGGCCTGTTTGCCATGATGGCATCCTACCCGGAAGACTGGGAGTACTCCGTGCGGGGTCTGGCGGCAGACGTGGGGTGCGGGCGCGATATGATCCGCTCCGCCCTCCAGAATCTGGAAAAATCCGGGTACCTTCTGCGGGAGCAGGTGCACACGAAATCCGGTAAATTTGCGGGCAATATGTTCGTTTTGTACGATGAAAAAATCTCACCGTTGCCGGGTTTTCCGGCGCCGGAAAACCCGTTGCCGGAAAATCCGACACAAAGTAAAGAAAGAATAAATATAAATACCCCCCCTAAACCCCCCAAGGGGGGGCGGCGTGTGCACAAGGATGCGCCGGACTGGAAGCCGGATCGCTTCGCAGGCTTCTGGGGCTTCTACCCGCCCAAGGGGCGCAAGGACAGGCAGGAGGCCATCCGGGCCTGGGACAAGCTCCGGCCGGATGATGCCCTCATCGCCGCCATCGGCCGGGCGCTGCGGATGCTGAAGGCCTCGGAGGACTGGCAGCGGGGTGTGGGCATCCCGTATGCCGCCACCTTCCTCAATGGGGAGCGGTGGCATGATGCGGACAGTCTGCCGGAGGTCCACGCCTCCAGCAGCGGCGAGGAGGAGTACGGATGGCAGAATTAAGCGCCGTCACCCGCCTGGACGCCGAGCAGGCCGTGGTGGGATCCCTGCTGCTGGATGAATCGCTGGCCCCGGCCATCCTGGCCGCGGTGGATCCGGCCGATATCAGCGGCCCCGCCAATCGGCGGATCCTCCAGGCGGCCCGGGCGTTGCTGCGGGAGGCCGCACCGGTGGACCCCATCACCCTGCGGGACAAACTGGGGCCGGAATCGGCGGAGTACATGGTGCAGCTGATGGAGATCACGCCTACCGCCGCAAACTGGCGGGTGTATGCGGATCTGCTGCACGAGCAAGCCACCCTGGCCCGGGTGCAGGATCTGGCCCGGGAGCTGGCGGACGCGTCCACCCTGGAGGAATGCCGCGGGCAAATCTCCAAGCTGGGCGATCTGATGGCCACTGGGAAGGGCGTGGACGCCTGGAGCATGGCGGATGCTTACCGCTGGTTCATGGCGTCCCAGGCCAGCGACAAGAAGCCGGAGTATATCAGCTACGGCATCCGGGAGATCGACGAAGGTACATACACGGAGCCCGGCGACGTGGTGGTTATCGGCGGCGAGCCGTCTGCCGGCAAAACGGCCCTGGGCCTGATGCTGGCCTATCACATGGCCAAAAAGTACCGCGTGGGATTCTTCAGCCTGGAAACCGGCACGAGGAAACTCACGGCCCGCCTGGTGTCGGCGGCCATCGGCATTGATTTCGACGCCATCAAGAAGGGCACCATGGACGAGGCCGCATGGCTCCAGGTAGCCCAGGGCGGCGAGGATTTCACCGGCCGGGGGCTGACGCTGATTCCGGCGGCCGGGATGACGCCGACGCAGATCCAGGCGGAGAGCCGCGCGCGGGGATTCCAGATCATTTTCGTGGACTACATCCAGTTGGTGGAGCCGGAGGGCGATCCCCGGGCCAACACGGCCCAGGCCATTGCGGGCGTATCCCGATCCATGCACACCTTCGCCCAGTCCACCGGCACCCTGGTGGTGGAGCTGGCACAGCTGTCCCGGCCGGAGAAGTCCGGCGGCTGGCGGCCGCCGGACATGCACAGCCTGAAGGAAACGGGCCAGCTGGAGCAGGACGCAGACGCCATCATGCTGCTGTACCGGCCGAAGCCGGACGGCGATCTGGATCCCGACAAGACGCGACTGCTGAAGATCGCCAAGCAGAAGGAGGGCCGCCTGGGCACCTGGCCCCTGGCCTTCGACGGCGCCCACCAGCGATTCAGTGTGCTGGCTGGCCCGGATGGGCGGACACTGCGGCAGCTGGTGAACCGGGGGAAGGCCGCAAAGAGCGCACGCCACGCCGAAACGGCGGGGCAGCTATCATTCCAGGAAATCCGGGACAGCGGCGACGAGCCGTTTTGAGGAGGGCGAAAATGTACGAGATTGGCGACAAGATTATGTTCCGGCCAACGTTCCTGTGCCAGGACAAGGACGGACGGCGGCTGCGGAGCAGGGAGCCGATCCCCGGCCGGGTAGTGTATATCCACCCCCGGGGGCGGTTCCTGGTGGCGGAGCGCCGAGTGGACGAGCGGTATACGTACCGCGAAGCAATATTACTTACGAAAGGCGAAGTGCGAAATGACGACGATAGCGATCATGAATCTGAAGGGCGGCGTGGGAAAAACAGTGACGGCCATCAATCTGGCCGACGTGCTGGCCGCCGCAGGTAAGCGAACCCTGCTGGTGGACTGCGACGGACAGATGAGCCTGACGCGGTTCTACCTGCCGGACCTGGATCCGGACACCACCCCCACCCTGGAGGGCGTGCTGCTGGGCACTGCGGAGCCGTGCTGGGACGATAATATTCAGGAGATCAGCGACAAGGTGTGGCTCTTGCCGGGCTCCAGCGGGCTGTATCGCATGGACGTGGCCGCCGTCCAGGGCGGCAGTGCCGGGTGGCAGAAGGCCATGCGGGATTACCGGGATGCCGTGGCCGAGGACGGTGATGTGGATTACCTGGTATTCGATTGCCCTCCAGGTTTCACTTGTGCCAGCATCGCCGCCCTGATGGCGGCAGACGACGTGGTGATCCCCATGCTGGTGGACGGCTTCTCCTTGTGGGGCGTGACGGATCTGGCGGCGCAGATCAACGGCATCAAGTCCGCCAACCCCCGGGTCCGGGTATCTGGCGTGCTGATTACCCAGTGGCACCGCTGCGATGCGGTGCAGCAGGGTGAGGCGCTGCTGCGCTCCCTGGGCCTGCCGGTGTTCCGGACGGTGATCCGGCGGACGGACAAAATCCCGGAGTCCACCTTCGATCGCTCGCCCATCCGGGACTACAGCCCCCGCAGCGCTGCCAGCCTGGACTATCAGGCCTGGGTGGAGGAGTATCTGCACGAGGAGGTGCAGCATGGCGAAATTTGATCTGGGCGCCTTCGCCCAGACATTGCAGACGGTGCCCGATTCGGGCACCGAGGGGCCGGAGCAGATTGTGTATATCCCTCTGGACCAGCTCCACGAGGACGCCCGAAACTTCTACACCGTCTCCGGCGTGGAGGATCTGGCCGCCAACATTCAACTGTGCGGCCTGATGGATCCCCTGCGGGTGAGCAAGGCAGAGGACGGATATACCATCGTATCCGGCCACCGGAGGTTTGCCGCCCTGTCCCTGCTGGCCAAGGAGGATTCGCGATTTTCTAAGGCGGCCTGCATCGTAGATCCTGGGACGGAGTCCCCGCAGATGCAGGAGCTGCGCCTGCTCTACGCCAATGCCGATACCCGGCGGATGAGTGGTGCCGATATCGCCAGGCAGGCGGAGCGGGTGCAGGAGCTGCTGTACGAGCTCAAGGAGCAGGGCGTGGAGTTCCCCGGCCGCATGCGGGACCATGTGGCCGAGGCTTGCAAAATCAGCAAGAGCAAGCTCAGCCGCCTGGAGGCGATCCGTAGCCACCTGGCCCCGGATATCCGAAAGGCCTACTGGGATGGCCCAGAAAAGGGCCGTCTGAACGAAGCGGCTGCCTATTCCTTGTCCCGCCTGCCGGAGGATTACCAGCGGCAGGTGGTGGACGCCTACCGCCGCACCTCCGGCCATGGGGGCGGCGGCGACCCTGGGCTGAAGTGGCTCACCGCCGGGGCGGTGGATAAGATCCGGGACGATATCGAGGCCGCCGAGAATCTCCTGTGCAAGGCGCACGGCAAAAAATGCCTTAACTACCTCGGCAAGGCGCACCACATCATCCAATCCCGCATCAAATCCCCCTACAGCTACAGCTCTTGCGCAAGGGCCTGCTGCCGCACCTGCGCCAGCTTTGTCAGCTGCAAGGATGTGTGCCCGCGGCTCAAGGATGCGCAGCAGCAGGCCCGGGCGGATTCCCGGGCGCAGGCTCAGCAGGAGAAGGCCGCCAGGGCGGCCAAAGAGGCCCCGGACATCGAGCAGATTCGGGCCATCTGGCAGCGGTTTGCCGCCCTGCGCAAGCAGGCGGGGCTGACGCCAGACGAATACAAGGGCAAGCTCGATTGCCCCTGGATGATGCCCGAGCGGGATATGCTGGAGCAGGAGTCCGGAGCGGCCAAAATCACCCCGGAGACGTTCCTGCCATATGGGGGCCATGTGTATCTTTCGGACATCAAGCGCTGGGCCGCTGCGGCCGATGCGCTGGGGTGCAGCGTGGACTACCTGATGATGCGTACCGACGAGCCTCAGCCAATTTCTCCGGCGCCCGGTCAACAGCTGATCCTTGCCGGGTGGATGCCCGGCGGCACCAACCCCGGGCATGACTGCGATGGGCTGGTGATCCTGGATGTTGGCCGCCCCATGGACCCCGGGTGCACGATGCGCACATCGGCGTACTATTACGGCGGCGCATGGTACATCGATCGCGAGCACCGGACGAAAGTCGACGATATCCCGATACTGGCATGGATGGAAGTGCCCGCCTGGGAGCGGGCAGAAAAGGAGAATGCGACATGAAGAACACCAACGAGATCATCAAGGAACTGGGCGACTGGGCTAGCGAGGATGGCTGTGGCGGTTGCGGATTTAAGATCGATGTGGGCGGAATGTGCGTAACTGATCTCCTGCTGGCGGCGCGCGCCGCCTTGGTGGAGATGCAGGACCGATGCGCACGGTACGCCGAGGAGATCATGGCGCTGCGGCAGCAGCTGGAGGAGGTGCGGCATGACTGATCTGGATGAGCTGAGCCGGCAGCTGAGCCGGATGAAGGTGCAGACGGGCTCCTTGGTGTGCCTGGGCTGCGGCCTGGAGCACAATTGCGGCATCCACGGCTGCGCTGTCCTGCGATCGGCCATCTCCGCCGTCCGGGAGCTGGACGAACGGCGGGCTAAGGTTGTCCGCCCCGCAGACACCGACCCAGCCCTGATCGCTGCCCTGCGGTGTTCAGCCACGGTGGGCGGTGACAAGGACTGCGCCCACTGCGCGTATGGCTGCCGCGTAGGGGATCATATGCCGCCGGAGGCACAGGTGCTCCTGCGAGTACTGGCGGACGAGCCCGACTGCGACTGCGACCGGATAGCGCTGGACGCCGCGCAGCGCTTGGAGGAGCTGACGGGGGTGGACGGCAATGGCTAAGCCCAGCGCATTCATGCGCCAGATGCAGGCCAATCAGGAGCGCAACATGCGCCTGCAACGACTGTTCACGATTCAGCAGTGCGAGGATATGGCCATCATCACCCTGGGCCAGGACTTTGGGTTCGGCCCCAAGCGGGCCGCCGAGTTCCGGGCCAAGTGCCGGGAGACCTTCGCCGCCTACGCCGAACTGTGTATTGAGAACGCAAAGGGTGATCAGCAGATGGATTATACCAAGGGTTGCATTGACCGGGAGCTGCAGCGGATCCTCGGCGACGCCGCCCAGCCCTGGGATGAGCGGTACCCAACGGAGGTGTTTGGATGAAGCCTGTGCGGATGAAGGGCGCTACCGTTTTTGATCAGTGCTGTCACAATGTTTTCAGTGGGCACATCGACGGCCTGTATAGATATGCCCCGCGCCGTTCCGGCGTGGCCTGTGGGCGCTGCGGGCAGGAGCTGTGGACGTATTACTGCGAGGAGCGCCTGTTCCTCGTTGAATGCCCGCAGTGCAGGGTTAAGGCCCTGGTGGAGGCCCGCAACCCAAAGGAAGCGGCGTATATGTCGCTCGGCGGCGTTAAGGAGGCGGGGCGATGAAAAGACTGACCGAGCAGCACTATGGGGCGAAGGATTACTACATGCTCTGCTCCGAAGAGTGCGAAAGGGATCATTGCCTTGAATGTGCAGAACTTGAAAAGATAGTCGATCTTCTCGGGGCCTATGAGGATACGGGGCTGACTCCGGCGGAAATTCGCTCAATGAGGATGGATATGGCGATCATCAGGACCCTGTTTCAGGATGCAGAGGTCGAGCGCCTGAAAGAGCTTGCCGAATCCGACAAAGAGGGCCGCGTGGTGGTGCTGCCGTGCAAGGTGGGAGACACGGTCTACATGATTTCACGGAGATTAAACGGGCGGCATAAAATTGAAGAGCGAGTTTTCAGCTTGACGTATTTCGACCCTGCAAAATACGGGAAAGACTATTTCCTTAGCCGCGAGGAAGCGGAGAAAGCATTGGAGGCGATGAAGGATGGCAATTAGCAAATCAAAGCGTGAAGCGGTCTACCGAAAGCATAATGGCCACTGTGCGTATTGTGGACGCAAAATCTCCTACAAGGATATGCAGGTAGACCATTTTCAACCATTGAGGGCGTGGGGGATTGAGGACGCTGGAACAGATGACCTTGACAACCTCATGCCAGCCTGCCGGATGTGCAATCATTACAAGAGAGCAAATTCGCTCGAAACATTCCGCCGCTATATCGCAGACATTCCGCGAAAGCTCCGCGAGAATTATATCTACAAGGTCGGCGTGGTTTATGGCAATGTCATCGAGGCAGAAAAACCGATTGCGTTTTACTTTGAGACGCAGGAAAGAAGAGGGGCTGACAATGGCTGAATACATTGACAAGGAAGAATACTGCGAAAAGCATTGCCGATGTAGTAATGAGCATTGCGATAGACAGAGTTGCCCAATCTGGAAAGCACCCGCCGCTGATGTTGTCCCGGCGGTTCGCTGCGGGGGCTGCGAGTACTCCCTCAGCTATTGCGGATACCTCGCGTGCAGCTTATCTGCAAGGAGTCGTAACCCTAAGGCCAACTATATCGTTAATCCGGACTTTTTCTGTGCGCATGGCAAGCGGAAGGAGTCCACATGAGTGGCCGGCGGTATTGTGTGCGGCAGCGGGCCGGTCCCCTCGTGAAGGAGTGCCGGGCGCTGCGGCCCCGCCTGAGCCGGGATGACAGCCCATATGAGCGGGCGGAGAAAAACAAGATTCTCCGCCCGCCCCGCGATTCCTCCGTGCGGCGCAGCCAGGTGGACCGGTTGGAGCTGTACCTGGCCCTATTCGGCTACGATGGGTGGAGCTACGACCTGACCTTCGACGATGAGCACCTACCGGCCACTTTCCGGGATGTGCGCAACCTGTGGGGGCGGATGCTGTATCGGATGCGCAAGCGCCACCCGGAGCCTATCGACTATGTGTATCGCATTGAGGGGCTGCACGGGGATCGCCGGTACCACATCCATCTCACCGTGCGGTACAGTGATTTCCCACCGGCGGTGATGGAGGATCTCTGGCCCTACGGCTACGTCAGCGGGGCCCCGCTCCTGTGCGTGGGGCGGGACCCCTACGACACATACCGCCGCACGGCAAAATATTACTGCAAGGAGCGCACGGACGGCATCAAGATTCCCGTGGGCGTACAGCCCTGGGCAGTCTCCCGCTCCTTGCGGGCGCAGCTTCCTCCGCCGGAACGATTCATAGCGGACTCCTGCGAGATTCCCATTCCGCCGGACGCCCGGGTACATGGCCGGAACCAGGTGGATAACGCCTTCGGGCACTACGCCTATGCCTGGTGGATCGAGCCGGATCCACTGCACCCAGGCAGGGGAAAATAGTACTTAATTAGAAATGGTACTTGAAGTATAGTTGATTGGTAGCCCAAATCAACAGGAAAGTGAGGGAAATGCCTTGCAAAAGAACGACGCAAGTGGTAAACTGGTCGTAGTGGACGGATGGGTGGTGTGCCCAGTCTGCCGCCGCAACCGGCGGCTGCTGCATGTGTACCCCGAAACCCGCGCCGACCGCCTCCCGGTATTCTGCCGGGACTGCAAATCGGAAATCATCCTGCATATCGAAAGAGGCCAGAGCGTTGAACGCCGGAGCCCGTGACTGATACCCTGCGAGGGTAGCCACGGACTCCGGCGTTTTTGTTTGCCAGGAGGTGATAGCCCTGAGCCAGAAACCCCTGAGGCCGTGCCGGCACCCGGGATGCAGCGTCCTGGTGCCGGATGGCTACTGCCCCGCTCACAAGCCCAAATCGCAGCGCAGCGCCGAAAGCGCCACCTGGCACTGGCTGTACCTGACGCCGGAATGGACCGACGATCTTCGCCCCGGCCAGCTCCTGCGGGAGCCGTATTGCCGGGAGTGCGCCCGTCACGGTGTCCGCACCCGAGCCACAGACGTGGACCACATCCAGCCCCACAAGGGCGACTGGCAGCGGTTCACGGACCGTGGCAACCTGCAATCCCTGTGCCATTCGTGCCACAGCCGCAAAACCCTGGCGGAAATGCGGCAAAAATAACACGCAAAATCTGCCCGAAGCTGTGCCCGGATAGGGCATCCTTGGGCGCACACGCATAGCGGGCCCACGCGCCGCGATTCCTTGCACCCCTCCCCCCGGGGCTTTGAAGTTTTGGGGGAGGGCCGTAAGACCGTGCGCTGCCCTCTACACAGAAAATTTTCCCCACGGAGGTGAGCGCGATGGCCGGACCGAGACAGCCGACTGATATCGTCGTGGCCAATGGCCGCAAGCATCTGAGCCGGGCGGAGGAGGAGGCCCGGCGCAGCCGCGAGGTGAAGGCCCCGCCCGCGCAGAAGGCGAAGCCGCCCAAGTGGCTGCCGGAGACCATGTGCAAGGACTTCCGGGCCATCGGCAAGAGCCTTATCGCGCTGGGCGTATACAGCGATCTGGACGCGGATACCCTGGGGCGCTACCTGGTGGCCCATACCCAGTACCTCACCGCAACCGGCTACGCCAATGCCGCCCTCCGTGCCGGAAACCTGCCCCAGGCTGATGCATGGGGCCGCATCCAGGAGCGCTACTTCAAGCAGGCGCGGAATTGTGCCAATGATCTGGGCCTTACCGTAAGCGCCCGGTGCCGCCTGGTGATGCCCCCCGCGCCTGATGCCGACGATGACTCCGACGAGTTCACCCGGCGGCTTCAGGCCCGGCAGGCGGCCGCTGCGGCGGGGGTGATCTGATGCCCTACAACCGCGAGGCGGGACAGTTCGTCTGCGATTTCGTGGAGCGGTTGCCTACGACGGATACCGGCAGGCCCTTCCAGCTGTACCAGTGGCAGCGGGATGCCATCATGGATTTCTACTCCACCATGGTGCCCGAATCGGGCACCGATGACCCGGAGCAGCTGGTGCGACAGTACTGGTATCTGTACCTGGAGATCAGCAAGAAAAACGGCAAGAGTGAGCTGGCGGCGGCCCTGGGGCTGTATCACCTGATCGGCGATGGCGAGCTGAACGCCGAGGTGTACATCTGCGCCGCCGACCGCGATAACGCCGGTATCGTGTTCAACGCCGCCGTATTCATGCTTTCCTCCGCTCCCTGGACGGCGAAAATGATCGCCCGGGGGGAGCTGAAGATCATCGACTCCCAGAAGCGCATTGTGTACCGGCGGCGGGTCCGCACCGGCAACGGCGGGTACAAGTGGGTGAAGATCGGAGAGATGCGGGTGCTGTCCAGCGAGGCATACAGCAAGCATGGCTATAAGCCCAGCTGCGTGATCTTCGATGAGCTCCATGCCCAGCCCAACAGGGACCTGTGGGACGTTATGACGGCGGGCTCCGGCTCCGGCCGGAGGCAACCTGTGTGGATCGTGCTGACTACGGCCGGGGACGATCCGGACCGCACCTCCATCGGCTGGGAAATCCACGAGAAGGCCGTGGCCATCCGGGACGCCCGGCAGCTGCGGCGGATCCAGGCCGAAGGCGGCGACCCGCGCACCGTGCTGAGTCTGCGGCACGTGGAAGATTCCGATATGGCGGACGCCCAGGCCGCGCTGCTGGCCCGGGACCTGCCGAACTGGCTCCCGATCCTGTACGGACTCACCGCCATGTTTGGAGATGATCCGGACGACCTGGCCAAAATCGATATCTGGGACGAAAACCTGTGGTATCTGTGCAACCCGTCCCTTGGCAAGCACCTCCGGATACGCAACATCCGGATGGAAGCCAAGGAGGCCCGGCAGAGCGAGGCGGCGGAAAAGCTGTTCCGCTGGCTGCGCCTGAACCAGTGGATCTCCGTCAAGGCGGTGGGCTGGATCAGCCTGAACCTGTACGACAAAACGCAGTGGGGCCCGTCGAAGCTGGCGGACCGTGCCGAATGGCTGGACAAGCTCCGTGGGCTTGTCTGCTATGGCGGCGTTGACCTATCCACCTCGAAGGACCTGACGGCCTTCGTTCTCCTGTTTCCTCCGCAGGCGGGCCTGGACTGTGCCGTGCTGTGGCCGTTCATCTGGCGGCCCCGCGGCACAGTCCAGGAGGCGGAACGCCGGGATCACGTCCCATACCGGGACTGGGAGCGTGCCGGGTTCCTGTCCCTGTGCGAGGGCGATATTATCGATTACTCCATGGTAGAGGAGCGTATCCGCTGGGCGAAGGAAACCTTCCGCCTGAAAATGGTGGGCTTCGACCCGTATCTGTCCCGCACCATCACCCAGCGGCTATCCCCGATTGTGGATATTATCGAGGTCCCCCAGGACCTGAAGAACATGTCCCCGGCCATGAAGGAGACCGAGGACCTGATGACCCGGCACCAGCTGCTGCATGTCCACAACACCTGCTTCCGATGGACCTTCGGAAACGTCCGGAACTACGTGGACGGGAACGGCAACTGCAAGCCCATGAAGAATCGGTCCCCGGGCCGCATCGACCCGGCCGTTGCGAGCATCATCGTCATGGCCGTGTGGATGATCGCCCGGAACCAGAAACCGGACCTGGCCGCAGCTGTGGCTAATCCGGAGTTCACCCTGTGAGGAGGCGCAGTATGAAAAATAACCCCGCCGTGCGCATATCGGCTGCGGCCATGCACATGGTTTCCATTGCGGATCTGATTCCGTATGCCAACAACGCCAAGATTCACGGCCCGGCCCAGATTGCCAAACTCCGGGCCAGCCTGCGGGAATTTGGCTTTGTCTCTCCGGTGCTGATCGATGACAGCAACAACATCCTGGCAGGTCATGGTCGGGTGCTTGCGGCTCAGGCCGAGGGCATGACCGAGGTGCCCTGCGTGCTGGTGACGGACCTGTCCGAGGCTCAGCGCAAGGCGTACATCCTTGCCGATAACCGGCTGGCCGAAGATGCGGCCTGGGATGAGTCCTTGCTCCGGATGGAGCTGGACACCCTGGCCGGGATGAGTTTTGACGTCTCCCTCACTGGCTTCGATATCGGCGGCCCCATCCACGTGAACGCCCACGACCGGGCCGCACCCGGGCAGGCTCAGGCAAATAGCGGGGATGCGGAAGAACCCGATGATCCTGAATATCAGGCGTTTGTGGAAAAATTCAAGTCAAAGAAAACCACCGACGACTGCTATACGCCTGAACCGGTATATGAGGCCGTCCGGGCGTGGGCTGTCCGGCGGTACGGCCTGGAGGGGCGGCCCGTAGTCCGGCCCTTCTATCCGGGCGGCGACTATGAGCAGTTCGACTACTCGGAGGGGTGCGTTGTGATCGACAATCCGCCCTTCTCGATCCTTTCGCAGATTTGCCACACATATGAGGCACGCGGAATCCCGTTTTTCCTGTTTGCTCCGACTCTCACGCTTTTCTCCACCGCTGGAGGAACTGTGAACTATTTGCCTGCGGCTGCCAAAATTACATATGAAAATGGGGCAAAGGTGAACACCTCTTTCGTTACGAATTTGGGCGATTGCAAAATTGAAATGGCTCCCGATCTCTACGAGGCCATTTCATCTGCGGACGCCGCTATCCGCGCCGAGCGTGCGGTGGCCCTCGCCAGGTACTCCTATCCGCCCCATTTGCTCAGTGTTGGCGATTTTGATATCGTGAAACACGGCGTAAGCCTGCGGCTCTCGGCCTCCGATGTAGCATTCACCCGGGCGCTGGACGCCCAACGTGAAAAAAACAAAGCCATCTTCGGCTCCGGGTTCCTCCTCT
>UMLM01066626.1_pt1 | contig 26397 bp, 20 predicted proteins | sample 1966571 | NCBI WGS metagenome assembly UMLM01 (sample SAMEA4836203, study PRJEB28245) | human gut metagenome | biome: gut microbiome; material: fecal sample | place: Denmark | collected 2008 | reverse complement strand
ATTGCTATCCTCCCCGTAATGTTCATCAATACAACCTGCAAGAGACAGTACGCATATAACTGTCAAACCCAAAAATCCGATTAATGTTTTTTTATAGTCCGTCATTTTTTATTTTATTGAATACTATACCGATATATAAAATAATCTGTTCAAGTCCTTCCTTGTTGTCTTTTTCATCAATCAGGCCACGCTTTCATTCTTATATTACAATAAAAGGTCTGCGCCAGCAATCATACCATTAATACTGGAAACTTTTATAATTCAGCAGGTTATTAAAATATCTCTCATCAAGAGAAACCGGTCTGATTTTCCGTCCTTCCTGTCTAGCCTCTCTCATCATCCTGTTCATGGATTCCATATCTCCAAGACGGAATTCAAACACTTCCTCAGAAATATTCAGTTCACTGCCACTTCCAGCATGACAAGTCATGATTCCATCTTCATCTATTGTACAATGCCTGTAAAAACGGTAAGTTGCAGCTTTCATCTGATTGTCCAGATTCTGTATTTCCGATTTTGAATAGACATGTCTGGAAAGGTTCTCATAATATTTTTCCGGAACAATATCTATAAACGCATTGGATTCGACATACTCCTTTACCGTTTTTACATCAGGGTCATCCGTCACATAGTTCCCCTCACGGTCTATACAGAACCAGTAATCACTCTTCCACTCCCAATGTTCCTGGTTTCTGCCGACAGGAATCCGCTCTCCCGAGTAAGTGACTTTCGCCCTGTTATTCTTGAACGGACAAGCAAAAGCATACTGGGGCTGAATAACAATATTGCCTTTGGGATCTGCAAATCCAATCTTTCCATCCTTGTCCTTCATACGGAACAATCCTTCCCTAATAGGATCCGGAGTGTTGTAATGGTTGAAAACCTCAAACAGCTCCTTCCCTTTATTATTGATACAAACAATCCGCTTGTCCAGAACAAAACCAATGTGACGGATGGTATCGCTGCCACAATATACATATTTACCGAATGGAATTATTGTATCCTTCCTTGCATTCAAATAGCAGACCGATACTCCGGTTTCCAAAGTCTCCTCCTTTGTATGTGCTGTCAAGACCGGATAATGGAGTCTGATGAAGGTTTCTTTGGAAGCCACCACATATTCCCCATTCACCAATGATACTTCCCAAGGATATATACTTCTCATCGTTTTCTCAAACGCTTTTACCATTAGCGCCCTTCGCTCCGCCGGAAAGGGTTTCAGCCTATGGAGAAATATATGGGTCTGGTAACAATCCAAGAGATGACCATCCGGTGAAATTTTCAAGTCACCCACAGCAAGTCTTATTTCTTTTCCCTCCATTTCCGGGAATTCATCAAAAGGAAAACGTTTTTCCAATTCAAACTGTACATTGTCGACTCTGAAACCGTCTCTGACCCTATGATTATGGTAAAGCCGCTGTTTCACAATGACACCTTTATATACTCCCAAGACATATTCCTTCTCCATATAATACGGATAATTACTGCCCGACCACCGCGTTTCCTTTCCACATCCAGCCCTGACCTCCGAACTGAGCCAAGAAGCGTGAATGCCTTTTCCGTCACAGAATCCTGAAAACATTCTTTCAAGAGTCTTCCTCCCATACACTTTCTCCTTTCCTCCGGAGAATACTTTCAGACCCACCAGATATATCCTCTGATCCTTTACAGTCCAGTATCCGATGTGGTTTTCCTCATCCCTCCGGGGCCATTTGTATTCCTCTGGTAAAAGCTTTTCAATCCTGCTGTAAGCTGTGGAATCCCACCTTAAAGGTTTTGCCATCAGCTTCCAGTCTTTACTGTCCATCCGGATTATATCATAAACGGGGGAATTCGCAAACAAGAAAGACATTTGTGAAAGAAAAAATAAGAATAACAGAACAAGTCTCATAACTGTTTATTTTATAGTTGCCATTTATCCACAATCTTAAGCGTCAGAAGAACGTATCTTGCTTTGTATTCCTGAATACGGTAAAATGTTGAAGGCTTCACTTTCAATAATCCGATTACATCACCCAATTTCTTACCAACCGCCTCCACCAGATATTCAGCTTTTCTCCGGGCGGCCATAAGTGCTTCAATCTTCCCTTTCCGAGGGATATACAAGCATGTCCTTGTTTTCCAGTTCTCCGACACGCATGGTATTGATTCCTCTTGTATCTATATTTCCGATTATCTCATCAATCAGTTTGAAGTCAATCAATGTGATGTCGAAACGTTTGGATACTAGAAAATCATGACCGCATTCACGTCAATAATCGTCAATTTTCTAGGTACGGATCGCATCTTGGGAAACACCCGCTTCATCCAAGGCTTCTCTCAGCTTCCACTCCATATCATTTAACGGCACTTTAGTACGATAATCCTCCTGTTTTGATTTACCATCGAACTCCTCTTCAAAATACTCCCTGATTTCAATGATATAGTGAATCTTATCCGATACAATTTCTATTTCAGAGGTTCCGGTTATTTCGATGTAGCGTTCTTCTGTCTGGGCCTGCAAGGGAAGAACCGATAAAACTCCACATATCAATGATAACAATCTTGTCCTCATATTTTTATTTTTAGTGGTTCAGATAAATTATTCAGTCATTTTTCTTATTTCTCTTATGTGGCATTTCCGATTCGTTTCTTTACAGATTCCATTCAGTATTTGATACTGATACAGAACAGGATGACAATATTACACTGGCGACCTCCATCGTGTTTCAGGCTGATACTAAAAACGATGCGGTTTGTTTTATCATAGCAAATAAGGAAACCGGATCTTTCAGCCGGCTCCAGTCTACCCGTACAGCATATATTACTACCGTTCTATCCAATATACAGGTTGAGTTCAAGATAATAATATTCTTTCCCGTTTTCAATATAAGAGTCAATCTGTATCTTATCCTCACGCGCCAACCAACCGACAGCCATATTCAATTCACGATCCGAAAGTCCTGAAAGCCTTTTGATCTCTCTGTATTCCAAACGCCTGTTATTGTCCAACAGCCTCCATACAATTCCAGCATTTATACCGATACCATTCTTATTCATTGCAACATATCTTTCAATTTAACCGAAACAAAAATTATAGGTGTTTTCACTACTGATTTCAATCTGTCCGTTTTTATTTCCTATGGAAACTTTATTTTCACATACCAGCCAACCGACAGCCAATGCAGTACTTTCAATACTTAGGTTAAGTATTCTTGCAAGTTCAGATATTGAAACAGACTTCACCTCATTCAGTGTATGCCATATTTTTTCAGCATTGATTTTTACAGATTTCTTATCCATGGCCTTATTTATAAGTAGTTCCGAATTGAATCTATATATTATGAAGTAATATCGGTTCCTAAGAAGAAACCAGATATTTATGACATATAGAGCAGACACATGAGTCTATATATCAGCCTTGTATTGGAAATTTCTTTTCAGTGGAGTTCCAATGTTTGATAATACTTTTCAAGTAAGAGCGAGATTTGTACATGTTTATTCTTGTCATAATATAATCTCCAGGCTTGTGCCCTATATGCAAACCCATCTAAATTAAAAGCGGAAGGGCATTAACCTTGTCTATAAGTGCGGGAGTCGAAACCCTTGGTACAACAAGAAACGCCCCTACTAAATATTGCAGACCAAACATATGGCTATTCTTGGTACTTTCCAGGAAATTTTGACTTTTCACATATACAGAACCAGCTAAACGCTTTTGTTTATAATTCCTTGTCCAGTTTGATAAACATTTCAAACATATATGTATTTACCCAAAAAAGCAACAATGTTAATGTCTTTTTGCTTTTTTTACAACTCACAAACAAATAATGCAAAATATTTCTACATATAATATCACTAGTATTCCGTTAAAATTTAAAATTACCATTATATAAGACTGTTACTTAATTATTTACATTAAAACTTAGAACAAACAGATTTGAAATCAGAAATCCAAAAAGTATGCATTTCTGAAAGAAGAATCTATATTCAATATCAGTTAATTATGAGTTTATTACTCTCTTAATTGATACATACAAAAATTTAACGGGACACTAGTGATAGAATATCATCTGTTTCATTCCTGATGAGCACCACAATGAAGGTGAAAATCATAACTCGTTTCGCTGAACTGAAGTTCATAGAACGCCTCAAGTACCTGATTGATGACCTGATATACCACACGGTCGACTATCATAGGGATACCAAGTCCACGCTTCTTACCGTTCGCTTCGGGTATCTCTACCCTAAGGAAAGAATTCGGTTTGTATGTGCCTTCACGGATGGACCCTACAAGTCCAGAACCATACTCCCTTAGATAGGGCAAAGTCTTCTGTACTCATGCCGTTATTCCACCGATACCCGTGTTACTGTTCACCTTCTTGTAAGCAGCATTAAGGTTGGCGGATGAGAGAATAAACTCTAACAATCTGTACTTTGGGCGGGTAAAATCTGTAAATCCAGTTTCACTCATCCCCATACAGGCCTGCAAGCCAATCATACTCTTAGGTTTCACCCTACTCTCCGATTGGTCTAACCTCATCGGTTTATTCTGCTTTCTTCCCTTCATAAGGTAATCCTCATTGGAGTTACTAATAATGGTTGGTTCCTTCTCAATATTCACTCATCGGTACTATGGTCTCGGCTGACTTCTCATGACCAATCTTGTTTCAGCCACACGTCACATATCAAGTACCATATGTCCGTGAGACCTCTTCAGATAAGAGCGTACACTTTCAATTCATATACCTTTTACATTTACTTTACATGGATTCGGATAGTTATTGGACTTCGTCTTGTTTAACAGGACTTGTATGCAGTTCCTGTTCGCAAGGCTAAGCACTTGTCACCAGCTTCCTTCAGATTGAGTCGCCACGGACACCCTTGTTATTGGCTAACGATTTCCACTATCAGAGCTCATTCAAAACTTACCCCCTATAACGTACACCACTACTGGGCATACTAAAAAAAATCCCCGACTTTCACAAGCCAGGGATTCATTTAAAGTTTTTCTATTATATAAAAATCTTTCTTACTAGAAAAATTCTCATTTCTTTTAATTATTCTTTCAAATAATTATTTCTGTTCTGTCTTGACAACATGGGCTTTTACAGTTGTTTCAATCTTACCCCAAGCATACTCAATAGTTACAGGAATAATCAAATTGAAATCCTTATCAAGTTTAGCACCATTGTTATAGTAAGTTACAAAACCGTATTTAGAAGTTTGAGCACGTTTTTCTGTTACATTTCCTTTATCATCTGTAACATCTTTACCATAAGTTACTTCATTACCATTTGTTGATTCCCAACCAAGTACTACAGTCGTAGGAACAGCAGTATTTTCACCATTCAAGTCACAAGTTACGTTCTTAAGATCAGGAATGATACTCTTAATTCCATAATAACCATAATAATATTCTTTATATTCCTTAGCAGAGAACTGACGTCCACGCCAATCATACAAGTCAACCAATTTTTCAATTGACATATATGTACCAACCTCAGCTTGAGTTTTGTCTGTCGGAATCTTATCCTTACCATCAATGAAGTTACCATTAGCCACTTCCTTAGCGTTTACAGGACGGATAATATTAGCTTTGAAATGATCTGCCCCCTTGAAGCTTACAGAAACACGCTTATTAAGGTCAGCACAAGGATATTGGTCTGCACAAATCAATGCATACATAGCACCAGTGTTCAGCAACTTCTTAGCAACCTCACCCTGTTTTGTTGCATTTGCCATACCCTCTCCTGCAACAGAATTACCATATTGCAAGAAACTATTCATCTTACCACCATCAAAGCTTTCATAAGGAGTTCCAACAGCATCACCTTCAGCTGTATTGCTGAACTTATTTGTAATCTTGGCTACAATTTCACGATCTCCAAATGTCTTCTTAGAGTCATCATAAATTTGAGCATATAATGACACACTGTCTTTTTCATTAAAGCTGAATTTAACTTTCAAGTTACCAATTGTTTCAATCTTCTTCATGTCATCCATGCAGAAATAGTATTTAGTAACAGCACCAGCAGACAATCCTTCAGAAAGCAACAGATTACCATTAACAGTCTTGAATGAAGCATTCGGGTCAGTTATTAATTCAAATTTGTCAACTTTGTTTTCACCAACAACAGGAGTTCTGAAGTTGTAGCTAGTGTAAGTCTTGGCTGCATCCCAATAGTTGTCCAACATCTTGGCAGCATCAATGTCAGCATTCTTAGCAATATCCTCAGCTGTTGCTTTCAATATAACAACCAAAGAGTCAGTAGGAGCATTAGCATCATCATAGTATACAACTCTATGAGTCATAACCTTACCTGCATTGTTCCACAATTCCATATCGGTAGCTGTCCAAATCAGGTTATAGCTTCTTCCACTGATAGCTTCTGTATCCTCTTTCTGTTCAACCGCACCAACATTAGCTTTGTTAATACCTTCTGCCGGAGCATTGTAAGCAGTGAAGACATCAAAATGATTGTGGAAAGCATCCTTACTCATACCAACAACATTATAAATCAACTGATTCATCATCTTGGTATCTACCTTACCACTATAACCTATACAAGAGAATTTGGCTTCGCCCAAATCAATTTCAATCTGTTCTCTTGAAGGAACATCTTCTTTCACAATCTGAAGTTTGATATAAGCTCCTGATACAATCTTGCCAGCTTCATCAATCAAAGTAACGCGAACAATCGGAGTACGACCAATAGCGGCACCTTGACTATCATCACCATAAACCGTAGTTTTCAAAGTATGTCCGTCAGCTTCCAAAGTAACAAATTTATCTTGCGGAGTTTGGTTTTTACCTAAGACATAACCTGTTACCACTTCAAATTTCCATGTCCAACCATATGTTTTGGTGTCAAGTTTTGCACAATCCTGATTTTCCATCAAACCATGAGCAGAAACAAGACTCATCAAATCTAATGAAGAGCCGTCAACCAAAGTTGTATCACAATCCTTATAATCTTGAGGAGCTTCATTCCATACAATCTTGTCCCCCAACACAACTTTGGAATCTTTAGATTTCAAAGTGTTATCATTGATTGCAAAACGGTAATGTTCTTCAGCTTTCGCATTCGGATTGGCGATTCTTACATTCTTCACAGCTGCTTTATAAAGAGTCGCATAGTCAGAAGTAATAGTATCTTTGCCTTCACGGATTACCTGCAACGCAGCTACAGGAACGGAATCATTGGTCTTTTGATCCAACCAAGAAGAAACCCCTTTACCTAACTCTATACCAACAGTCAAAAGTCCGTCCTTAAAGTCCTTATATGTTGCCTTAGCTTCAAAATCAGCCGAACGTGCTGTCAGATAAGGCACATTACGTGTAGCCAAATTCAAAACTTGTAATTCAGACTTGTCAACACAAGACGGATTGACATGATATTGTGCCAAAATTCCTCTATTCAATTCAACCGCACCATCTTTTATATCTTTAAAAGCTTCATGTTTAGTATTTTTCTTATCCAGATTCTGACGCGTATAAGCTACATTATAATAGCGCATACCGGGAATACCTTCTACATAAACTTCAGGAACAAACACCAATGAACGAAGAACGTTATTACGTGGAATAACCACTTTTCCATCAGGAATACCCGGAACGCCTTGCAAAATAACATCTCCGTCTGTCACTACAGCTGTGATGTTGTTTCCGCCAACTTTCCAAGCGATACCACTGTCAGTCACAGTTTCTTTTCCATCTTTACCCACTACGACATAATCAAAATTTCCTGTAGCAGTATTGGGACGGTAAAAGCCACCATTAACGCCATCAGCACCGTTAGTTCCATTGGAACCTACAGCCTTATACTCTGTCTTTTGATCATTCTTGTACCAGAATCCGTCTTCTCCAATAGTCCAAACGTCAGCAGGCTTACCGTCATTACCGTCTTTTCCGTTTTCAATAGTGTAAGACTTTCCATCACTCAATTTAATAATGATGCCATTAGCAGTAGGCTCAACGCTAGAGATAACAGACCCCTTAGCGACAAGGTCATTAATGGTCTTAATAGCTTCGGCATTGGCATTGATTTGACCTTGTAAATTTTCGATGTCGTCATCATAGTCTTTACAAGATACAAATGTTCCTGTTGACGAAACCATCAAGGCTCCGAACAGGATTGCACTTAAAAACTTTTTGTTCATAATTAAAACTTTAAATTTATAAATTTAAAAACTAAAATTGGTTATACATATTTTATAAAAGGCTTAATTACTTTGTCTAAATCTTGTCATATATTGTATGGGAGTTATTCCTGTTACTTTTTTGAAAGCTGTATAAAAAGGACTTTTTGAAGCGAAACCACATTTCTTCGGAAGATTTTCCAAAGTACTATAGCCATTTTGCAACAACTCCTTCGCATATTCTACCCGATACCTGTTCAACAATCCTTTCAGATTACATTCAAAATATCTGTTCACTACATTAGAAAGATAGGTCTGGTTTGTATCAATCATAACACTCAACTTTTTTAAGGACAATTCTGAATCCAAAAACACCATTCTTATTTCCAGCTGGTAAAGCAAAGTCTTGTAAATCAAGCAATCTATTTCTCTTTTGCATCTATTTCTCATGACAATTTCCTCCTTCCAGTGCTTTTCAGCAGCTTTAAAGAGCAAATTCTTCTGTCTTTGAGAAGTGGAATTGGTCTCCTTACGTTTTAGAAATAGATATTCCATACTGTCTTTATTTCTTTAATTTTTCTCCGCCACATACACCATTGTAAAATGTTGTCTACGGATTCGTTTTTTCCTGTTTTTTAATAGAATGAAATGTTATCTAGGTGCAAAGATACATACTTTATTGAAACTTTGTACATTTTTCCTATAAAAAAATATAGAATCTCGTAAAATAATCATTTTTCAAACTGTTATATGAAACGGAGTTAAACCTAATATACCTTATTATAATACGAATTCACATTTCATAAGCAGATTATTTAATTATTTATATTCTATGAAAAACAAAAAATCCACCAGCCTGTGAACAAAACAGACTGATGGATAAATTAATAACAATAACAAAAGTCCATCACACTTCATAGCCTGACGGATTGGTAAATATAGAAAAATCTGTATTATATTGCAAAGATAACATAATCTGATGAATCTCCGAAATCCCTCACCAACAAAAGAAGAGAAGCACCATACATTACTTCCCTGTAAAAATAGGATCCTTACTAATATACCAACTTCATCACCATCCTCTTATAATCCGCATTCACCGACATTCCCTTGATCCAACCAACACCAAGTTTCCTTGCCGATCCTTAATTTTCGGGGAAACAATGAAAGTTGTGGCGTTATAAATATGCTCTTCCCCGGATATTCCACAATTATATCATCAAATTCTTAACCAGCTATTTTCTACGCTGCTATAATCCTGCCTCCCCATTGATCAGCCATTGCATCTACTACCCCAGGAAAGGTCTTACTTCTCAACCTTCTTCTCTCTTCCGCTGATACTCCCGAGAAGAATATATCAGTAAACCACCTAGAAAATTTGTTTTCACTCTTTGAAACATAGACCTCACCTTTCCCGACTACATTTGTCAGAACTAGGAAAGGTAAGTTTTTCAACCACAAACAAGTCCTCTTACTAGCTTCATGACCAAATATCCAAAATCCTATAATCTAGTAAGGTTCCTCCATCTGCTACTCATGATACCAATCAAATTTTCTATAACTAGTTTATTCACTCCTATCTTTGAAACATCCATGAAGAACAAAATTGCCTCTCCACAGTCTTTAGCTCTATCAGGGAATTTCGGATGTGAGCAACGTTGATCTATCGAAAAGCTTTTATCATCAAAGTGATAATACCATCTTGCACCTGAAACAGCAAGAAAGGTACAGGGAGGATAGGCTATAACCAAATCCCAATTACCGCCAAAGAAGTATTTAGTACCATTCTCCAAAATTCCCCCACAATTGGCTATTACATCAAACATATATCCCTTGAAATGATATTCAGGACATTTATCGCTACACTCCTGAAGATCACAACTACAGACATTATGACCTAATTTTCTTCACATGCTACCAATACATTCATAACTTCTAAAAGATTATCTGCATTAAAATCCTGTCCGAATAAGTTCTCAAACCAATGTACTCAACTTTCTGTCTTATTTCCATAAACAACAACTTATAGGACCTGATAAATGCTGTTATATCTGTATATAACTTTTTTCAGCAAAATTAAGTGGAAACAATAAGAAATAGCCTCCAACTTCTGTCCTTTGAAATACTCCGATTTCCATTCCTGTAATCAAAACCCTATCTTCATCATAGACTATTATTAGAGTCACAAAAAAGTTCCTAATAAAAAACATCCTGACTTCCTTCTCACCAATTTCCTTGACTCTGAACTGTACCATTCCTGAAGTGCATTCGTCTAGTGATTCCTGTACTCATGATTCTATTTCTTCGAAACTCATATTTATAAATACCATTTCTCCATTTGCTATAAAATAGTTCTTTAGATTTAATTTTTTTTGTGATGTAATTATTAATGTTATATTCCATTCCTTCTTCAAATAAGACCGTAATCCTTAAAAAGGATATATGAAAAAATTATTATATAAAAAATGCTATTATTCATCACGAACAATAGCATCTAAACAATTTTTATCAGTAAACGTTTTTACTGTTTTAGAATAATATTTAATTCAATATAAATGCTACAAAATTAGAGATTAATTTTGTTTTGCTAAAACTATTCTGAAATACGGTATTAAAAAAGGCAGGATTTACCAACCCTGCCCAATTCTATACACAAACATTTTTATTAATTATAATACCTCACGGCATTCAAAAATTAATAAATGAAAAACGCATTATTAGTTGTCATTGCAAAACTATAATAAATATTTAAAAAAGAATCATTATACGAAAAAAAGAACAGAATAAACTATATATAGACCAATATACAACACATTAAAAAAAACATTGTAATATAGAAACATTAACACAAATCATTCTGGGAAAACAAAAGAAATGCGTGCAACTGGCAGAAAATACCAAAGAATATGTTATCAGAACTATCAAAAAGAAATGTAAGTTAAAAGTTTATTGCAGAAATGCAATATAGCTAACAATTAATCAACTTTATAACAGTTAATTAAATCGAATGGCTTATAAAAAATATTAATTAATTTATTGTAAATACAAACGTTTGATAAATATACCCAACATCCTAACAGATACTATTAAAAAAGGAGGTTTCGTAATGTGATAATCTCCCCACTTAGTTGGGGATAGTTTCTGGTCTTCATAGGAATATAACTTTCTATCCCATCATGTGACAATGTGTTCTCGATTTCCGAAAAGCGATTATAGAAAACTTTCAAAGCATACCATTTTTTATTCATAAGCTTGCATAAGGGGATCACAAGGCTGAAGTGCCATGCGCATTGTTTATAAAAAAGAATCCCTACTTAACCTATCAATAAAAAGTTATGGCAAGGATTTTTAATAAAAAATTATAAATCAGACAGTTAATCCGTTTGTACTTCCATTCGGCCGGCGATTATTAAGTAATTACGACCACACCTACATTTCCATACACATTTCCGCTGACAAATTTACCGTTACAAGAGGTGGTAATAGTGGTCAATTACTGGCTTCTGCTCAGAGTCAAGACTGTACCAACAAAGGGGTACATTCAACGGATAACCATTGGTTGCGGTAGTCACTTTGTTTCCTTTGATACGGTGAGCCAAAATCTAGTGCAACTGTACATTCAGAGTCCGGTTACAGCATCAATTTTACTACTTTATTTGTATTGCTCATCTGCATATTCTTGCAGCCATACAGATTGTCAAACTCGCCTTGGCTAAAGCTGCCGACTTCTGAAGAACTACTCTCTATTACATCCACATTTGCTAACTTTCTAACAATAATAACTTCTGCCACATCTATCATATCAAATGAAAGGTTGATAAGCTTCTTTAATACAACACCTTCCTTACTACAAGTAGCTTCCGTACCCATAAACATAGTAGTTTGAGCGACACAAATAATGCAACTACCTTTTCAACATAGACTATGAACAAGATAATTCTGACATCCATATCATTGATGGCTGCTGCCAGAAAACCCTCTTATTTGATGATTATCCTCCACCGTTTAAAAAGAGCGACCATATCGCCCATCGTCAGACGGTCGGTCGCATTTTCTGCTATAATTTGGTTCAAAAGCCGGAGATCAGCTTTCATCTGTGCACGGAAGCGATCGGCTTCGGGATGCTCTTCCCGGACTGTCCTTGCGGTTTCATCCCAAGAAGAAGCTAACAAATGAAGACGGGAGGAAAACTCCATACGTCGGTTGTGCCCTTTGTAGATACGGTAATAAACTGTACCACGCTCGGGATTTTTCTTATTAGGTTCAAAACGGACAACAACTGTAGGCATCCTTGTTACTTTTATAGCAGATTTATATAGAGAACTTCCACTTGGATAAGATGATTTCTTGGGGAAAAACGCTCACCAATCTGAGTATTCCCAGTGTTATTTATATCCACACTGAAAATATGGATTAATTCACTCATACTGTTATATGCTACCCCCAAAATAGGAAAAAGTCCAAACAATAAAAATCCCCCCCCAAAAATACCCATACGCAAGAAATTCTTTATTTTCCATTTCCTTTTTCTTCATACTAAAATCCAAAATCATATTGCAGACGATTACGGTCAAAGTGCCCCCTCACGCTCGTTCTCTTCCAAAGTTAATGATGACAACATATGGTAATCCCTGAATGTTATGCACCTATCTGAAATTAGAAGCCGGACGAATCTGCATTTTTCTCGTTTTCCGCTTATAAAGCGGAATCATCATCACCTTAAAGTTACCGTTTCCTTTACCCTAGTCACTATATTGCCACCATACGATATTAGGTATAGATTCAGCCATCACACCATAATCTTCGTACAAAAGTACCATTCTCCATGCAACCGGAATTCTGTATTTATTTTTCCCCAATAGACGTTTACTCCGGCTTGTCCAGTCACCCGTTCCATCTTACTGTATTCCACTCTGTATCCAGTAATTTACTGGATACATCCATTTGATATCCAATCCGTAATGTTCCTTGCCGAACAAATCACCACTGATTTTCAGAAATGTTTTTCCGTTTCAGTCCCATTCTTTGGAAAGTACACCGCTATATTCAAACAGATCTTCCTATAGCAGTTTCCATAATCTTTGCAAATCGAAACGATAGTCCGCCCCGCCAGTTGTCACCACCTGTCCATATTACATTTCAAACCTGAAATCACATTTACAAACATTTTCATAAATATTACTGTAGAGAATGTTTCGATAATACAATTCTGTACCGACAAAAATTTCCACTTTTAGCTTTGTTACTTCCTGTAGCATACAAAACCGGTGTGACCACGAATATTCCAAATGCCAACAATCTGAGTTTCACGTTCAATCTCATATCTTTTTATATTCTGTACAGCAATGCGTTCACAATACGTCCACAAGCAAGCCCGTCTCCATAAGGGTTCACTGCCTTGCTCATTTTTTCATAAGCAACTTTATCGTCAATCAAAACAGATACTTCATTTACTATTCTGTTATAATCCGTACCTACCAGTTTTACCGTTCCTGCATCCAATGCCTCCGGACGTTCCGTTGTGTCGCGCATCACCAATACCGGCTTACCCAGTCCTGGAGCTTCCTCTTGTATGCCACCGCTATCGGTTAATACTATAGTGGATTTTTCCATTAAATAGACAAAACTCAGATATTCTAAAGGTTCAATGAAGAACATGTTCCCAAAATCGGATAATTCCTCTCCAAATACGTCATGTATCGGTTTGCGCACATTTGGATTCAAGTGCATCGGATAAACGAAGTCCACCTCCGGGTATTTTTTTGTCAAGTCTTTGATAGCAGTACACATATGGATGAATCCGTCACCGAAGTTTTCACGACGATGTCCCGTAATCAGCACCAGCTTCTTACCACCATTCAAACGGCTCACGTCATATCCGGCTTTTGCCAGTATCCCTACCAATTCACAATCCAACGCCTTGTCGCTCTTAATTTTATCCACTACCCAATAAAGCGCGTCAATTACCGTATTCCCGGTCACGATGACATTCCGATCGTCAATACCTTCCCGTATCAGATTGCTACGACTCAGTGGCGTAGGCGAGAAATGGTAGGTCGCCAGTCGTCCGGTCAAAAGTCGATTCATCTCCTCCGGCCATGGGCTATAGATGTTATGTGTACGTAATCCTGCCTCTATGTGTGCTACCGGAATCTGTTGGTAGAAGGCCGACAGAGCAGCGGCAGTAGAAGTGGTCGTGTCACCGTGCACCAGCACTACATCCGGCCTTGCCTCTTTCAGTACATCACGCATACCTGTCAATACACGGGACGTCACGTCATATAAGTCTTGTCCCTGCTTCATAATGTTCAAGTCATAATCTGGACAAATATCGAATATATCCAATACCTGGTCCAGCATTTCCCGGTGTTGTCCGGTCACACATACTACAGTTTCCACCCGTTCTGGCTGTTTCTGGAATTCTTTCACCAGCGGAGCCATCTTGATTGCCTCCGGACGGGTGCCGAAGACCAACATTACTTTCTTCATTGAATTATATTTTTACATCAGATTGATTTTATAAAATCGTAACAGCGATATATCTGTTTGTTAAAATCGAATTCATTTTTTGCCATATCCAGGCAGTTCTTCGATATTGTGCTGTATTCTTCGTCAGGAAGGTTAATCAACTCAATAATATTATTGTGTAATTGTTTGAAATCATGTGGCTTTGAAACCATTCCAAAATAATATTTCGATACGATCTCAGCCCCTTCTCCACCTCCACAAAACAGTATAGGTATGCCAATAGGTATGAGATCATATATTTTGGATGGCACTGCTCCTTTGATTGCTACGGTAAGTGGAACAATTGACGCATCGTATCTTGACAACTCTTCGGCGATTTGTTCTTTCTTTACATATCCATGATAATACACGAAACAACCGGGATGTTTATTTATATATTCTTTTATCTTTTCTGCCTGATTTCCACCACCATACAAGTGGAACTCAGCGCCAATAGACTGAAACGGAATATTCTCGATAATTGAATATATATCTTGTGCCACACCTAATAGTCCGGCATATACAATGCGAAAGGGCGTGTGCTTCCTTTTGGGTTGAGCAGCAACCGCATATTGCTGCAAATTACGGTATACAAACTTGTTTTTTGTCGAAGGAAATTGATTCACATGCCGGATTATCTCTTCAGACTGACCGAAAATACCGTCTGCATTGCGATAAATATAACGTTCAATCCACGCGAAAATATCATATATCTTCCCACCTTCACGCATTGCTCCAAGCTCAACAGCAGAAAGTGGCCATAAATCGGATATGTTCACAAGAGTCTTGCGCCCGAATATTTTTTTGAAAAGCGTGATGGCCGAACCAGCCACTGGTAGTGGAGGGCTTTGGATGATCACCCTATCGTAACCCTGGATCTTCTTTATCTTAAAAGCAAACAACCATAACATGGTCGCAAATGACATCATACTTACCGCTCGCTTAAAAGGATTCTTGGACACGGTTGCATAAGTCCAATATCTATACACGTTTATGCCATTAATCTTTTCTTTTTTTGACAAACGGCCTCTATAACCCTCGAATATTTGTCCTTGAGGGTAATTCGGCAAACAAGTTAACACATCCACTTCCGCTCCCTGACTTTTCAGCCCTTCAGCCATATTGGTTATACGGGAAGGAGCAGCCCCAAGCTCGGGAGAATAGTAGAACGACACAATTAAAATCTTCATATTTTATGCCTGAAATATTTGATACGTTAAATTTCTGCAAAATACTATTTTTATCGTCTTAGAAGGTTCTAGGCGATTGTATTCTACTGATACAAAATCGTTTATAATTTCTATGGAATTTGCACCAGATACAGCGATATTAGCCCTGTTGGTTCTTATTTCAGTTGACGATATGGCAAGGACCTCAATATCGGGTGCGAAATGAATATAGCTGATACATTCTGTCATATTATTGCCGACAATCTTATCATTTATTGTAAACACATCATCGTTAATAGTGAATTCCCGTTGATGTATACATCCTTTAAAACCATCGTGCTCTGCCATAATTTCATTTTCGGTATCGGATAGTACTCTTACTTTAGCTCTTTTACCCATACGGAAACCTCCCCACACCTCGCTAGAATCCTTGTTGCCGACAGTTACGGTGTTATGAGCTGACGTACTTCGTTCGTACTGCCTTCTTGCAGTCTTGTTGTAGGTAGAAATACCTGTATCAACAACAAACGGTCTGCAATCAATTCGCAATTCATAATTAAACGTATCGGCATGACTATGCCCCGGCTGATAGGTCGCAGTAATATTACCCACATCCACAACTGCCTCCAAATGTGTTGAACAAAGCTTCCTATAGCCACATTCTTTCATAGGCAAAGGGGGCCATTCCAACTTCAATCTTTTGGCGTATGCTCTCAATTCGGAAACTGTCGGTGCTATCCCATATGCCGAATCATTAAGTAAGGGAATCGTATCGTCTTTCCACACGATGCTCTCCAAATGCCCCAACATCTTTACCACATACAGTTTCAAAAGCTCACACATTTTCTCATGACCTCTATTAATCGAGGCATTATAGCAATCCAATAACCTATCGAGCAAAATGCAGTGATACATCGGTGATTGCTCGTAATGTGAGCCATCGGGCAAAATCTGTTCATCAAGCTCTTTATACAACAGACAGGATGCCTTGTCATACATTTTTTTATCGGAAAAATAAATTGAAGCGATAAACAAAGCGTAAGCATCTTCTAAAAGATGGTTGCCAAGCAGTTGGTATTCCAGTTTCCGTTCGAGCAATTTACATTGCGCATAAAGGGAATCGTTCCACCGTTGCAACCGATTGCTCTCCACTTTTTTATGATGTCTGCCGATAAACTTGATCCAGTTGATGCTTCGCAGTGCGATAGGATAAGGATCAAGACCGATCCTGTTTGTTGGCAAATCAGTTATAAACCGTTCAACCCATTCTGAACCTTGTTCAAAAGTCATGTCAGGTTGCAACAACCAATCCATATAATTCAGATTGTATGCCCAAAGCATCCCATGACTAACATCATTCCATGACTTAAAATCCCCTATAAGATTTAGGAATGTAAATGTCTTGGGTACATTGTAACAATACCACTTTGCGATAACTGAGACCATCCGCAATGAAGATTGCCGGGGAACATTATATTCCATCAACTTATGAGAAAATAGTCTATAATATAATTGATAATAGATTTGTTTTAACCGAAGATGTTTAATTGTATTGACAATAAGAATATTATTAGCCATTTGATTTAGTGCATTATAATTTCAAGTATGCGTTTATTCGTCTTATCAGATTCAAACTCTTCTTCAAATTTCTTCAAGGCATTCTCTGAATATTGAGAATAGTTTGTTGCGTTAATCGATAAGATAGCTTGTTTTATCGCATCTACATCACCGGGAATTACTAAACGACCATTGTAACCGTCTTCTACGATTTCAGGTATTCCACCTGCATAGGTTGATACGCAAGGAATGCCTACAGACATAGCTTCGATGATAATGCCCGGGTAGCCCTCGCGATAAGAAGGTAATAGCAGTAAATCATATTCTACTAAAGTTTTTAAAACCTGTTCGGAAGAGACAACCCCATGGTATGTTATTCCGCTTTCGTTGAAGTTGATATTGCGATATTTATCCTCTTTTATCTCACCATATATATCAAGGGTATAATTCGAAGGTAAAAGTTTGGATACCGCTATAAGATCTTCTATCCCTTTTTCTTTGTTGATATGCGACATGAAAACACATCTGCCACGAAAGTCTGAGGGGTTCTTTCGTATTGTTGAAGCTTTACGCACATTAGGGAACCAATGTATATTGTCACTCTTTCCTATTAACTGTTGTAGGTGCGTAATACCCTGTTGGGTTTCAAAGAATATCAAGTCTGTTTGTCTGATAGCATCAAGTGCCCGTTGTAATTGGGTTTGACCAATTTTCTTTATGTAGAACTCAAATGAACCTCCGAATTTACGTAGTACGACTTTTTTGTGTGCCAAACGAGCTATTTTACTCAATAATGGGAAATAATAAATTGTACCATGATCAGAAAAATTGAACATTACAATATCGCACCCAAACAGTCTCCACAAAAATGCCGGAAAAAAGTATGAATAATTGCGCCACATACTACGCTGGCGAGTGCGAAGATTTGAATACCGGTTGTTTTGTACAAACCTATATTCATATTCAGACTGAGAGGCAAGATAGTCAATATAGTTTTTCATCAACACCGTCGCACCTCCATAATTCAATAAGTTATTCTCATCGGGAATTGAGCCTACAACGAGTAATTTTTTCCGTTTCATTTCTTTATTCCTTTCTCAAAAAGTCTTACGTAGTTGCGAGCACATTCGTACATACTGAATGGACCATAAGTGGCAAGAGCTTTTTGCTTCATGTCTTTAAGCTGTACATCGGTGAGGGATAGAAATCTCTTTACCGTTTTGTAATAAGATTCTTCACCGATACCGTCACTCAGAAAACCGTTTTCACCGTTGTGTACCACATCTACTATACCGCCCACAGGTGTGCATACCGGTACACAGCCAACACCAATAGCCTCTATCAACGAAATAGGCATCCCCTCATACGAGGAACAAAGTGCATAAGCATCTCCCATTTTAAGGTATTCAAGCGGATTGTGCAGTTCTCCAAGTAATTGTATTGCTTCATCGTTGTACGAACGCAATTCCGCGGTCATCTGTGCATCACGTTCACCTCCGATAAACAATACAGTGAGGTCGTATCCTTCCCGTTTTAACCGCATTACCACACGTGCCAAGAGAGTTTGTCGTTTCACAGGGTCGATACGTGCGAGACTTATCAGTACTCGCGTCTTATTTGTATGTCTATACTGTTTAAATTGTTCCTTGACCTCGTCTGAAACAAGCATACCAGCATCCACATTGCGCCCATTGAAAATCATAGGAGCATCCATTCCATAATATTTTCGGAAGCTATGTAGTGATTCGGCGGAAATGGTGATGGGTGTAATCCACCCACGATGAAAACAGAACTTCCGCATTCCGCTGCTGATAAAGGAGCCTCCGGCTTCTTTATCAGCAGCGGAATGTACTGTATGACAGTACATAACGCCATTCTTTCGCATGATTGCGAAAGCAATATACATAATAGCACGCAAATGCGTGTGCACCACATCAGGCTTTTCTCTACGGATATATCTATATACTCTAAATAACAAACCGATGTCAAGTCCCATCCGTTTGTTCATCGATACCACCCTTACATTATTCGATACCTCTTTCAAATAGAAATCCACCTTGTCAAGTGAGTGCAAAACCATCAATGTCACATCATGTTCTTTCGACAGCTCATTGCACAAGTCAACCACAAACCGCTCTCCGCCGCCACTGCTAAGTTGAGGAATTATTTCTAAGATTTTCATTCAGATTGTTTTTTAATTTTTTTATTGTGATCCTAATACGTGTAAACTAACGAAACATGTCAGAAAAAGACGTACCCTTCCCATACCAACCTCTTATAGAAGGCATAGAAAAGTTTATAACAGATAGGAAGGATTGCCAAAAGCATCAAGATTCTTTTCTCGCGTGTCATCTTGAAATTAGAATAATAATAACCCACAACAATACAAAGAGGAAAATAGCTCATCATTATGAAACGTATAAAGAGCCATACCGAAGTTTCTTGGAAGAAAAACAGACTGGCAATATAAGTTATTGCATACCAATAGATGAACAATGCCTTTATATACCGTGGAACATCAATTTCTTCAAAAACTATCTTCTTAGTCATAAGAGCCAAAGATGCGTATACCGGCATATAGGTTATCATTTGGTTCAGTTTACCAAAAATATTCGACTGCCGCATTGTGCCGCTCGCATATCCCGTCATCGAGCTCCCTATATTCATGTCTGCTATATCAAAACCGATGAGTCCGTTCATAATAATATAATCCAGCAGTAAAGTAGTCACAACGGTCAGGAAAGGGAATATGACAAGACTGATTTTTACCGTTTTCCTATTCAGATAAAAAGGTGTTACCGAAAGTGCAGCAATCGAAAACAACATACTTTTGTGAAAAAAGAATGAACAGAAAATCAACAAACAACCGAATAGGAATGACAATAACCTATTATGAGAGGGCCTGATAATGAATGAAAAGCCAAAAAACAGTATGGCAATTCCCAAATTTCCGCGCATTACTGAAATAATGTTGATATAAAACAGCACAAATATCAGCAATCCTATCCTCACATCAAGTTTGAGCCGTTTTATTGTCCATAACGACAAAATCACCGTTCCGCTCCACACTATAAACCGCCATACCAGATAGTTTGAAGTGACATTCCGTATCAACCAATAGTAAACGGGTTCAAGATGCACGTTTAATCCGGTTGAACAGATACGTTTGAAAAGCCCCTCGTAGTGATAGAAATCGTTGTCCGCATAGCCGAAAGTGCAAAACAGTATCAGCAGGATACCGTATACTGCATAATCCAAGATGTCTGTATATCGTTTTCTAAATTCACAGCCATATCTATACACATTCGGAAACGGATACAGCATAAGAAAAAACAGAAGTATATTGAACAGTACCGGAACTGCCTCGTAATGATATTTCATCGTTGTAATTTATTAGGTAAATAAAATAGGACACATTCATACTAACACAGGAATTTGGTGTATTTGCATCCGGCTATAATCACACTTGATACATAGCAAACGACGAAAGTGCCCACGAAAGCGACCAACGGAGTTAACTCTTTGGTATACAAAAATACCCCCCCATTCTATAATAGATAAGTCTCAGAACTATTTCTTGCATCACATATATTCCCATCGAATTCATTGCGATACTTCGACATACAGTGTATAGTTTTCCATTGCATCTGTCTTCCAGTTTTATAAATACAGCGACATAGATAATTGTGACTAATCCATAGCTTACCATTTTAAGAGTATGGTGGACAAACAGGATTAAAACTTTTACTTTCAAGTCCGATGCCAGTTCCGGACGCATCCCATCCATTCCCAAAACCAATGTTACCGCAATGAATAACCCCATATAAACAGCCGATAAAATGCATATTGTTGACCAATTGACAGTTCTCAGCCGCTCACGATTTCTAAAGAAAATTCCACCAAGATGGAAAAAAAGCAGATAATAAAGCGATTGATTAAAACGGAACGGAATTCCCGGCCAAGGCAGAATAGCAATAATCATGAGTACTAACATCAAGTTACGTCCCTTGAGACAGTGCTGTATGCCATATTCCATTAAAAAGCACCAAAAGAGCATCGGAAGAAACCAAAGATGTCCGTATCCCCCAATAATTTTCCAAAAATGTTCCAGATTAAGAAGTTTTGACGGACCAAAGAATATCAATGTCATGATAATGCCCCAACACATACACGGCACAAACAGCCGTTTCAGCTTACCGGCTAGTAATAATCGGAAAGAAATGACTTTCTTTTGGAGCGAAAAGGCGAATACATACCCAGAAATCAGGACAAAAGTCTCCAGCATCCCACTGTATGCCAGTTTTCCTCCCCAATAAAATCCTTCATTGGGTTGGGCGTAGGAAGGCATATCCCAACCACCGCAATAGGGCGCAAGAGCATGATAGAGCACGAGCAGAATGATTACGAACGTCCTGATAATATCTATTTCCTTAAGTCTTTCCATATATTTTTAAGGTATTTGAATATGGGATATACACCAAGCAAAGAACCGAAATACTCGATTTTACTGAGAGTACGCATCCTGCTGTGACGAATGACTGTAATACTGTTGATTTCCGGATATGTATTGTGCCAAATCCGACGGATTCGCGGCATCAGCATATATCTATCAAGATACATTCTTGAACCAACTTTCAGCGCATTTATCTCGTCTGTATACTTTTCATAAATACCTTTGGAGCGAAGAAAGGTGAAAATCAGATCAAGATTCTCCTTACGCTGATTGAGTTTATTAATCTGGATCTCAGCACTGCCATAACTTGTAATTGACGCAGGATTAAAAAAATAGTAATAAAATGGTTTCATCAAGTATCCTACATTCCGGCTATTCCAAACCAATTGGATTATCGTCGCCAGATCCTCGTTCATATTTTGCCTTGGAAATGTTATCCCATCGTAAAGACTACGTTTGATCAAAGCGCCCCACAAGCTCCCCATCAACCGCCCGCAAAGCAATGATGACATCAGGAAGTCTTTATTATTGGTAGAAACCTTGCGCGGGGCGGAAGCATATGTAGAAACACCATCGCTACGATAGAAATCATAAAAGACCATATCGTAATGGCCGGATAGGGCAAAAGCATATAGTTCCTTTATGGCATGCACATCCATCCAGTCATCGCTATCGCAATGAACCGTGTAATCACCAGAGGCCAATTGAATCCCTTGTCGTCGAACAGCGGCCTGCCCGCTGTTCGACGACAACCTCTCAATTCGTGTCAGCCTCTTTCGATGCGGATATTTTTCCAGAGTTCTCTGCAAGATCTCCACCGACTTGTCTGGAGAACAATCATCCACAAAGATATATTCAATGTCATCAAACGTTTGGGCGAACAACGATTCAGCGCACCGCTCAATATATTCCTCTACTCTATAAATCGGTACAATGATTGATACTTTCGGATTATCCATGATTTTTAGCTGTCAGTTTTTTTAATTGTTCTATTCCAAGGGCAATTAAATAACTCAATGTTATGAAGATAACAAAAGTGATTAAGTTTGAAATTACCCCCCCCAGTTTTGTGTCATAAAAGCTATTGTTTGTTCTGATAAAATCCCTGAACAACCACAGAAAAGGAGCGTGTATAGCCATTATCGTGAGTGAATTAGCTCCCAAAGAAGCCAATATTCTGTTTGGAGTTGTTATCTTGTTGAAAGGCTTGAAATTCAACAAAAGATATATGGCGCAGAAAGCTCCGGCATAGAATATAAACGGGAAACTGGAAAATTTCAGTTGCGAAATATCAAATTGATAATGTGCCAAACGGCAGAATGCTATGGCTATGATATATCCGGCTATAGCAATAACGGTTGCTTTTTTAATTGCCCCCTCTGCTTGTGTCAGCCCTTTGTCATTCATCCATTTGCCGACAGCATAGAATGGCAAAGAGAACAGCCCCTGCCCGATATAAAACGGCAAATTGATCTTGGAATATGCGACAGCCAGCCCAATTACAAAAGAAACGATAAGAATAACGTTTTTTTTCTTAACGGTTTTGTCCAAAAAATAATACATGACACATATATAAAAAAGAGCGACCAAGAACCACAACGGACCATCAAATGCGGCGATATGATGGATGCTCAGTTTATCAAGCGGTATTCCCTGCAACCCCATGCTAAAATAAAATACAGCGAATATCAGAGAATATTCCCCAAAGGGAATAAGCAACCGTTTTGCTCTTGATTGAATAAATCCTTGTTTGGGATGATAAAACATACCGGCCAAAAAGAAAAACAAAGGCATATGGAAAATACAAATTTCCTTTATAAGGATTGCGGTGGCATGTCCCCAAACGACAAGGAGTATGCCGATGCCTTTAAGTATGTCTATACGAATGTCCCTTTCCATTATTTCAAAAGTTTAAGTTCCTCTTCCTTTCTTCTGCAAGAAATACATCCGCACACTTATAATCTGCCCAAAGAACTTCTTTGTATTTTTCCTCTTTATCTGTTTCACTGATAGTACGTTTCTGCAAACCGATATTATCGAGAAAAGTAATCATGCAGTTGTCCTTATCTCCATAGACAGCAAAGAACGGCATACGAAAAAACAAGCGCATGAAACGAACCGCTGGTAACAAACATTGCAATTTGACCAAATTAAAGAATTTCAAAAGTCCCGTAACAAGCTGATGTTTAAAAGGATACAAACCGCAACGGAGTGTATTGTATACTGTTGCACCACCTTTATTCCCTACATTTTATTGTTTTTTTAAGAACATGAATTTATTTGTTACCGTACTGATTACGAACCCTCTTTCTTTAGCATCAAGCCCGAATTTATAGATAACAAGTCCGGAAATGATAAGACTGGTCAATACGACAAGTATATGGCTACCCCAGCTTGAGGTTAGAAATTTATGCAAAAAGAATGGGACCGGAATGATGCAGACCGACACCCAAAGACACCTAAACATCACTTCCACGACATACCTCCTAACCGGGAAATTCACTTTGTGTTTGAGATAGAATATTCTGTAACAGTGAGTAATGAAATTGATGGCAATTCTGACAATCACCGCATAGACGGGACTGCAACCGAACTTGAACAATACATATATAATCGGAATATTCATAATTATCATCGAAGAAACGGTAAACTGATACTTGGCTATATTGCCTATTGTTTCAGATGACACCCAAAGACTTCCGGATAATGCATCAATAAGCAGGAAGATGAGATAAAGCTGAATGAACTGTACTGTATATTGAGGGACACAGACAAGCCATAACTCGACGACAGGCCGACAAATCAAAATCAACGGATAAGCGACGAAAAAGAGCAGGAAATACGACAATTTTGACGAGCGGAAAACAAGTTCCAGAAATCTGGATTTATCCCCTGAAAAATAGGACTGGACAATCTGTGGCTGCACCGCTTTCTGAAAGTTTGTAACCAAAGTATTGACAGCACTGAACACTTGCGAGGCTACCCCCATTGCCGCATTGACAGCAACCGTGAAAAAAATATTCAAAAGTATTGATATGCCTTGTATGGATGCGACATGGGCTATACCGCCGAAAAGGCTCCATGAAGAAAAGAAAAGCATTTCTTTCAGCAGCTTTATGTCAAAATAGAACCGGAATCTGCAAGTCGTGAAATTACGCTTGCAATAAATGGCATAAATGATATTCAACAATATCCCAACGGTCATAAGGGCAACGGCGTACAACACCAGACGATTGTCTTCAGCCCAAAAAAGGAGAAATACTGTTCCCAATTTTGCCATTACCTCAATGATGCTGACATAAGCGAAAAAAGACATCCTCTCATATGCAATAATGCTCGACTCATCAGGAATCCTGATAAAATGAAGACAAGCGGTCACTACAGAAATATGGTACACAACCCGTGCTGCATCTTGTGTTTCCGGAGGAATATTCAATTTTGTTTCAAAGAAATAGAGCCCCACTGTTTCCAATACGAAGCCGATAAATACCGCTATTGCAAAATGTATCAGAAGACTCATGGAATAAACCCTCGAGACTCTGTCATGATTGCCTTTTCCCAATTCCACGTTCAGAAAACGTTGGGTGGCCTTTGTCATTGCGGAATTAATAAAAGACAGAAGTGCGATAAAGCCGCCAACAACATTGTATACTCCAAAATCGTTCTCACCCAACACTTCCAATATAATCCTGGAAGTATATAGAGATACGGGCATCATTACGAATGTCCGTATATAAAGCATTAACGTGTTGCGTGCTATGCGTTTGTTTGATGACTGCATTTATATATCCTACATTTTTTAATCTCAATTGCAACCTGAATGACAATAGAGTGTCAGCGGCAAATCAATTGGTCTGATGGTATATCGAAGCTAACTTTTCCACACCGTCTGCAAGCGTGAACCGACTGGATATTACTTTTGATTTTCTACCCATCATTTCTCGGACTTCACGATTATTGACAAGTATCTCAATCCTGTCAGCAAGCTCTTCAACATTCTCTTTTTCAAAAAGATATCCGTTTTCTCCCTCATGTACGATTTCAGGAATGCCCCCAACTCGTGTACCAATAACAGGCAACGAATAGTTTAGGGCCTCCATAATACTAAGAGAAAGTCCTTCTGTACGGGAAGGCTGCAAGTAAATATCAGAAATATTCAAAATATCATTAATGTCATTTCGTATTCCCAAAGACATAATCTTTCTATTCAATCCGGCCTCGGCAATCAATTGCCTCAAGCTATTACTGTCTTCAGAATTTTCGCTAATTCCGATGACAAGCACTATTATATCGTTTTTAAGTCTGTTGGAGTCCATCAGACTCTGAATACTTTTGACAAGTATATCGAATCCCTTGATACGAATATTGAATCCGATTGTAGTCAACACGACTACCCCCTTTGGTATGTCCAATGTTTTTTTCAGATTTGGGTTGACAATCTTTTTTTTCCGGACTCCCAAGTATAGGACTTCACTCTTTGAAGAAAAACCTACGCCTTCAATCATTTCTTTCTTTACGCCACAACTGACACAAAGGAATCTTTCAAAAGGAAAAAAACAGAACTTCAGATATAATTTTTTAAGTTTGTTG
>UMLM01062700.1_pt1 | contig 26675 bp, 27 predicted proteins | sample 1966571 | NCBI WGS metagenome assembly UMLM01 (sample SAMEA4836203, study PRJEB28245) | human gut metagenome | biome: gut microbiome; material: fecal sample | place: Denmark | collected 2008 | reverse complement strand
CCCGCGCCGAGGTCGCCACGATCCTCATGCGCTTCTGCGAGCTCCTGAACAAATAAAAAACATAAAAACACAGCCACCGGCAGGCCGGTGGCTGTGTTTTATTCAATTTTCCGCGTCCGATGCGCCTTATGCGCCGGTGACGAGCAGCCGGTAGAGCATCATCGCCGCCTGCGCGCGGCACTTTGTTGCAAAAAAAGGTTTGGCGTTGTTTTGCTCCATAGCGAACGTTTTCACGGAGGAATTCCAGAATGTGATCGTCGGAGGCTGCTTGATGCGAAATAAACAAATTGTGCTTGCAATTTTCTCAATGCTTCTGTTGCTTTGCAGCTGCGCGGCGCAGCCGAACATCGCGCCGCAGACGCAGGAACGGGAAACACCACAAGAAAAGGGGCCTGAAATGCCGGAATCGGCCTCGACGGCTGCAAACGAGCTGTTTCAAATGCTGCTGGACGCAGCCTGCCCAGCAGGGAGCGCGGTGCGATTCGGCGCGTGGCTGGATGCGCACCCAGACTACGCAGACGCCGTGCAGGACGCATCCTGCGAATACGCGGCTATGGAAAACGGCACGGAGCGGGTGCGCTTTCTGAAAACGAATTGCGACCGCTTTTCGCGTTATGCCGCAGATGCGTCGCAAACCGTCGTCTATCAGCTCTGGCTTGTGGACGGCGAGGTTCGCGAGGGCGTCAGCGGCGCGCTCGAGCCGGCGCCAGCAGAATGGGAACCGGCGGAGTGGGAAAAGCTCGCCGGGTTTTTCGTGGCGGAACCGCTCTGGACGATCGATCTTGCATCGCTGGATGGTTTTTACGCGCTGGCTCCTGCCGATGCAAACGGGACTGCGTCCGGCTGCGCAGCCCCGGACAGCGGCCTCTCGGTGTATTCCGATGGCTCAGTCACGCTCTGCTTCACGGAAGAAGCACCGGGCGGCCCGGAGATCCTGCTGCACATCCACGTACAGTCCGGCGATGCGGCATATTTGGGTGTGCGGCTCGGCGACCGTGTGGACGCCTTGGTCGAAGCATTGGAAACCCAAAACGCCGCCCTGGGCGAGCATTGGATCATCGACCACGACGACTGCGCTGCGGATGGCCCCGGCAAGTCCATCCGCTTCCCGGAAACGGACGGACGTATCACGGAGCTGTTCCTGTATGCTTACAGATAACCGCTGTGCCGAATTCCATGCACAGATTTAATCTGCGCATGGACGGATCGCGCGGATGGTATATCCGCTGTCGTAGGCATCGAGAACATATTCTTTCCGCGCGATCTCCCTGCCGTTCCCGTCCCGGACGGTCCCTTTGATCGTATATTCCGCACCGTTCGAGCGGATCTCCAGATCGTCCACAGAATACCCGCCGCCGAAGCCGCCGATGGCTGTGGTCACGACCGCGTCATACTGCGGATCATAGAGCGGATCGTCCTCAATCCGATAGATGTAGCCCTCATAATAGCGATCCAGTGTTGCGCAGATCAGCTCGTTCGGATAACAGTACGCCTGTGCGGACTCATTCCAGCATTGCAGCCGATCCGCTTCGTGCGCAAACAGCTGGAAGGAGGTGTACAGCTCCGCTTCCGTCAATTCGCTTGCATCCTCAAAATAAAGCCCTTCGGGATAGGCGATTTCAAGGCTGGACAGGAGCGTTTTGAAATCTGCGTCAGGCGCTTCGGCCGTATCCTTGGCGGCAGTATCGACGTTGGAAACGAACAGGAAATCCGTCTCGGTCGGCTTCAGCGTCACTTCGTACTGTCCGCCGCACAGCTGATACCGCAAGATCAGGCGCCCATCCTCCGTCCGCAACCCGGACAGCACCTTGCACCGCGCATCCAGATAATCGCTGTGGATCATATAATAGGCGTCATACTGCTCGAGATAGTGCATGCCGTCCAGACCGCGCATAGCCGTCTGCGCAAGGCCGATCCCGGCGTAGGTCTGCAAAACATCATCCATCTGCTGCGGCGTCACCTTGATAAGATCCAGATGTTCTGCGCTGGTGTCGAGCGCGTACAATGCGTCTCGCTCTTCCTTGCTGATGTCGTTCGCCGTTCCGGGAACGCCGTTATAAAAGAGCCGGTAGAGGTCGATGTCCCGAACATCCTGATAAGTGCTGCTCAGCATCATATTGCGCACCCCGGCCTCGCCGTCCAGATTGAAATAATCGTGATTGAACCATGCGATCTGCTCTGCGGAGAGTTCGCCGGGGTAATAGGTAATGTCCGCACGATAGGTGTCCAGCAGCCCCTCCAGATAGCGGCTTAGGTAGTCCAGCATTTCCTGCGGTGGATTGACCCTGGTAAATACCAGCCCATGCTGCGCACAATACTCCTGTCCGAGCGCATCGCGCAGCTTTTGGCGCAGAATATAATGCGGCATCAGTTCCTCTTGCATGGAAAAGTGCTGCTCTATGGTGATCCCGGCGTTTTCACAGTAATCGTCGAGCATCTCCCGAACACCCTCTTCGTCCGCGTAGAGCTGGCGCTGGCGGTTCAGCTCATAGTGCACTTCCTCCTGCGTGACGGTAAGCCCCCTGCGTTCCGCCTCTTCCAGCATTGCAAGATTGCGCAGCCGCCGGTTCAGCGCCTGCGCATCACCGGCTGTCATTCGGCCCTCCATGACGGTCATGATCTGCTTTTCGTAGTCGATCCGGCTCTGCCGGATCTCCGTGCCTTTGAACGCCGCAATGACCGGATCGTCGGTCCTGCCGGACGCTTCGGCATATGCCTGCCCCATGAGCTGCATTTGCGTACGGCTGCGGTTGGCGGAAACATAAATTCCAAGCCCGGCCAGAAGCAGGGCCGCAGCAAGGATGATCGGAATGATCTTCTTTCGCATCATGATCCCTCCCAGACGGCGCGTCGTTTTCCAAGTCCCGTTTCTATGATAAACAACCGCCGTCCGAAATGCAACAGATTTTCTGAATTTTGTCCGCATCATTCTAAAAGTGGTTGCAGATCGAAATTTGCATTGTCTTTTTGAACAGAGATAAATGGACTGGAGAATGGGGCGAATATGAAACCAATCGATTTGATCATTTGGGCTGGCCTGAGCACGTTGGGCGTTCTGGTGGAACAATATGAATGGCGATTCCTGGCGGCGGCGTTCCAGACGCTTGCGCTTGGCGTCGTTCTGCGCCGCGAGCGGAAGCTCTGGGAAGGGGAGGGGAGAACACGGAAATTTGGCTGGTATCTCTTAGACGATTTCGTTCTTTGGCTGATCCCGCTTTCCAGAATTGCGCTGCTCTGTGCCGCTTTTGCAAAGACGGGGGCATGACTTCGCTGTGTTTTCGAATTGCTCCTGCTCGAAGAAAAAATAGGCGTGGGATGTAAAAAATGGATGCCGCCGCGCAGATGCGCGGCGGCGCATATTCTCCCAAAACCTGCAAAGACTACAAGCACAACCAATCGACAAGGGAGAGCGAGATATGAAAGCAACAGGAATCGTGCGCCGCATCGACGACCTCGGTCGCGTCGTCATCCCCAAGGAGATCCGCCGGACACTCCGTATCCGCGAAGGCGACCCGTTGCAGACAGCATTGACACAGTGGGAAACATTTTGCTTTGCAATGGACAATTTGGCGAAACGGAACGGGTGGAAATAGTACATAATGACGAAAGTAGGCGTGCTCAAAGGAGCGGTTTCTAGGCTTCACCAACTGTCGAAAGAATTCGCGCCCATCCCGCTGCAAAGCCGGGATGGGCGCACTTATTTTGCCAAGCAGAACGCCAAGGTCTCTTAGAAATTACACTACTCTCAAACCTACGCACTGGTCTAGGCACAAATGGGAGTGATTAAGACCTCTTAGAAATTACACTACTCTCAAACCAGGACGGCGCGCCGCTCGACCTATCCAAGGATTAAGACCTCTTAGAAATTACACTACTCTCAAACATCAGCGGTGATCTTCACCACAATATCCAGGATTAAGACCTCTTAGAAATTACACTACTCTCAAACCGCAGCAGTAACGAACAAGCCGTGTGGGTGGATTAAGACCTCTTAGAAATTACACTACTCTCAAACCTCAAATCATCATTTGAGGAAACCGCCCTACAAGCGGCAGAAAGCAGGTAATATCCGTTTTGCTAGAATTCACACAGATCTGCGTCCACAGTGACCCTCTTTTCCAGGGGCAGCAGCGCCTTGGAAACGGAATCCACCAGTAGCACGCTGAGAGAATGGTCCAGAATGGATCTAAAGAAGGGCGCGATCTCTTCATCACGATAGAAGCTGCGCAGATTCACCAAAACGAAGAGCTTATCCCGCTCCAGCTCCCGTGTCAGCTCCATATAGTCCAGAATGCGCTCCAGGTCATCTCCATAATCGTCCAAAATCTCAATACTGGCGGAGCGAATTACTCCATCGATACTGATTTTATCACAGGCAACTGTGCATGGCAACTCAAAAGAAAGCTCCTGAATAAATTGCTCCACTTCCCCCAGCAACTGCATTGTGCGAACATAATTTCGTTCGTTCAACGCTTCCGCCTCCAGCCGGGCCTGCAGCTTGGAAACCAGCGATTTTTTGCTGATTTCAAAGGAGAGAAAACTGTCAAGTACCTCCGCAAATTTAGAAAAGGTGATCGGCATATTATTCTGTGACAAAACAGCCTTGCCCTCCAAGCCGGAGACCTGCAAGGAGATGTCTTGCAGGAACTGGCGAAAGAAGGAAGGCGCTTCTATGACAAGTGTATTGATTCCGTCACCGGAAAAGTCAAACAGCGTGTCCATTTGTGGGTGGGCGAGCATCATATAGCCCAGTTTCAGATCCAATTTGCATCGATTGGATACAATCACAGTACGCCAGCTCATAGCAGCTCCAACAGATTTCCACTGCGGGATTCAAAAAGCCCGGAGGCGGACATATCCACAATTCTAATATCCGTATACTCTTTCTTCCATCCGGAAAGATACATTGAACGTCTTGCTTTGAATGCATTTTTACTAAGGTCCAAGTCAGACAGATCAATGGGGTTCGGTTGTCTTGCAAATAGCATTTGCATCTTAAGCAAAGCAGAGCACTGAATATCTATGGGCAGTTTTGCAAATGCAGCTTTTTTGCTCATCAGGTTTTCTGCAGAAACACCGGGTCGTTTGGAGAAAATACTATCCTCAATTTTGCTTATGTACAGATCGTATAGCTTCATATTCTCCTGAACGCTGACATGATCACGTTCTTCGGAAATGCTGTAATGGGGATAGAATTTTCGCTTTTCGCACACCCTCTCCAAATACTTGATATATCTCTCGGTTTCGTAGCTGCATACAAACTGTGTCAGCGGCAGGAAACCCACACGACCGTCTTTTATTGACCCGGAGGATAAGCAGCACAGAAATCCATCCAATGAAAGCACGGTATTTGTCTTTAAAATACGTTTCCCTAATGGGAACTCAATGTTGGATACATTTTTGCCGTTATCTTTCAAAGTTTTTGCAATATGCTCAACAGCAAGGAGATCATCCGTCAGGAATCTGCTGCTGCACATCAAATCAACGGGGAAAAACATCAGCTCTCTTTTCTTGCCCTGTGAGTATCTGACAAGTACGAAAAACGATGTTGTTGCTCCATTGTATCCGCCATACTTTTCAGCGGGCAAGTTTTTCTTGCGGGGGATCAAGCCCTCTTGAGCCTTCTTGGGCTGCTGATCAAAGAATCCTCCATTCTGTCCACTATGACGGCAGAATGCATATTGCGTTATATGCACCGCATTTTTGCCCATTACTTTGCGGACCTTCGCCAGATCATCCTCACCGCTCCACACTGCAGCACCGCCGGAAACGACCGGGTGGGTAAATAGCGGGCGAACGTTCAGAGAATAGTCCTGATGAACGTCGAACCATCTTCGGGTGAACTTTTCGTGATAGACATTGCCGACCACAACATTCAGGTATGCATCCTTGGCATGATGCAGATCATTGACGCTGCGGCATTTCAGCATATCAAATTCCTGCCGGAATCGGGATACCAGGCCGGCTTTGACATAGACGATCTCCGCATTGGGGTATCGCTCCTGAAGTAGCTGTGTTACGACTCTGGTGGACTGCCGGGTCTCTACCAACTGGCGGTTGATGAACTGGCGCAGTTCATCGTCCGTAAAGCCGGTATTTCGGGTCAGCCGATGGTATTTTTCTTCGGTGATCAATCCGATATTTTTCAGTTGATTCCAAAACGGCTGCATTTGCTCCCGGATCTCATGTTTGATAGGGAAGTGATCTCCTTTCTCACCGTTTTCAGTCGATAGGCACAGGACTTTGTTGTTCAGAATACTGTCATCCTGCACTTTGGACTGGGGATAGATATGATCGATATCATAGGTTTTTGAGAGAAGCTGGCTCAGGTCGATCGCTTGCCCCGTATACGCACATTTTCCCAACTGGAGGTAATACAGGAATAGTTTGTCGCTTTGCAAGCGGCTGTTCGCCTCATCTCCCATAGCTTCCAGTTCGGCAAGCAATTCGGGAGCATCTTCGTGCTTGACCTGTTTATACAAATCGAGCAGCTGTTGTTTTCTGCTTTTGGTTCGTTTTCCCTTTTGGCTCTCCGTTGCACCGCGAGCCATTTCCACAAAGATCCGCTCCGGCGCGCAGCCCATTGCCTTTACCACATCCGTGCAGATGTCCAGAGATCGGATGATCTGCCGCTTTACGGAATTGGAGACATACATATCATCCAGTCGCTGGGAAAGGGGGCTTTTTCGTGACGGCTCCGAATAGTAATCCGCAGCGAAATCACGGATCTGATCCCGGAAGGTATAACGGGAGGAAAGCAGCTGCATTAGGTTGTCGTTGGTTTGCCACAATGCATCCATGATGGACATTGCTTCCCCGCTGCCATTTACTGCGGCCCCCATGATCTCGGTGAGGAGTCGGCCGGACAAGCGGCCAAATTCTTTCAGCCGCAGCCGAAGTATGTATTTTCGATCGTCTTCTGACAAAGCCGGATAGTGATTTTCAAGCCACCTGTTCATGCGGGATTTATCCTCGGAATATGCGGCATGGAGAATAATATCCTCTACCTGTTCTTCAGAGAGTGTGCCGGCGGATAGCATTGCCCGGAAGCTGTGATAGGGCTTCAAATTGGCTTTGATCGTATCATCCACACCACTGATCTCATCATCAGCGCCAATGTATCCATGACTTTTCAAATATCCGGAAATGGTTTTCTTTGTAACTTTTTTGCCGGAATCCACGAAAAGGGCCTGATAGATTTCCTGCTTTAATTGTACGGGAATTGGCTGCCGGTTTATTTTCAGATCGTTGATCTCGTTCAGCACCATGTACCGGCTATACAGAAGTGAGCAGTACGGGAGGACATCTTCACCCGGAAGATAGGTGCAGGTGTTGGTCATCCGCTGTATAAAATTCTGTTCGCTTCTATCCAGATCGACGATCTTTTCGAAATTCCAGGGGTAGATCTTATCAGGCTTCCGCTTCAGCCATGCAAAGGGAGAGCTTTGATTCAACGGGCCTACATAATACGGAATTCTGAAGCGGAAGATGGCGCGGATCTTATCAGCGTTTGTGATGCCGTCTGCGTCCGCCTTGCCAAGCATAGTCAGATAATTTGAGGCATGGTCTAAAATTTGATCCAGTTCGTACGCATATAACTGGTGTGGAATCACGCGGTTGTCTGAATCCTTCTGCTTGGGCAGAAAAGTGTACTGGGTCAGGCGATCCATCATATCTGCATACTTTGCTTGATCTTCTTTTTCAGGTTGGATGTCCTTCACAAGCCTTTTCACAAAATCGCAGAATGCATTTTTGTCAGAGCGTGTGCCCCGATCTGCTTCCTTGCAGCTTTTGACATTGCCGGAATATGCAACATAGTTATCCTTAGTTGCATCGCGGAATACTTTGGAATAATCCTTTCGGCAGTATTTCCTAATAAAGTATTTCAGAAATATCAGGTCTCTCTTGTGCTGCTCGTAAATTGCAACTTTTGCTTCAGAAATGCTTTGCTTCCCCTGCAGGGTGATGTTCAGCAGCGCACAATCATACATTGCCCGCATTTTCCGCAGAAGATCGGCGTCATCACCGAGCTCTGTCAAAATGCGCTCAAAATTTTCTTCATCCATGCTGAGTGCGACAGAGTCCAATTCTTTGTATGCTTCATTTCCAAACAGATCAGCGGAGGATACTTTTCCGCCGGAGAGCAGCGATACAATGGCATCCCTGCTGAAGGGAAATTCTTCCTCGGGCTTCTTGGATGGTTTATTCCCGCCGAATACCCTTGTTTTGAATGCGGACTTTTTCTGATTGATGCCATCCCGAGTCTGCATGATCTCCTGGACAGTTTCGCTGGAAACAGAATCTGCCCAAGGGGACTGGCATTCATAATTCTGGTTGAAGCAGCGAAGAAATTCCGCATAAGGCTTTTGGAAATTGCCGAACTGATCCGCACTTGCCTCAGACAGAAAATGCCCCCGGTTGGCAACCAGCCATGCGCAGGCAAGATAAATAAGGCGAATATCTCTGGGAGAATCAGCGGTCATAAGGTCTACGATCAGGTGGTGGATCGTAGGGTATTTGCGATAATATTCTTTATCGTCAATACCGCCGTCGAATATCCGAACACCGTGCTGTGTATCTTCAGAAAATAGTGCACTTTCCGATCTGCGAATAAAGAAATTCGGATCGACCCGGCAAATGTACGGAGCAAAAATCTCGTGCAGCAATCTTACTCGCTGCTGGCGGCGATCCAGCCGCCTACGTGCTGTTCTGTTGATTCGCCTGTTTTCTGCAAGCTCCGCTTCCTCAAAAGTAGTGATCCCCCCACACCGGCTCACCCCGGAATTTTAAAAGGCTGTAATTTTCTCCAGTAACTGCGTATCCTACTGAATTTGTGCCGATGTCTAATCCCAAATAATACTTCTTTGATTCCTTCATATTGACAACCTCCCCGAATATATCTATAATGAAAGAGCAGATTGACCTCTGCAATTACACTACGAGTTCAAATAAAAGATTTCTCAAATCGTCGGTTTGTCCGGCTGCACAGTGTGTGCAAAGATTCAGAGTCCCGAAAGGGGCTCTTTTCTTTTGCGTTTTTCATATATTAAAGATCGTTTTATCACATAATATTGTATATTTTCACTGTACCACATCCGCTTTAATATTACAATCCCAAACCATGCAGGCATGGGCTGCTTTGGCGGCCCTTGGGCTGATACTTTGCTGGGTCAACGTTCAAAGCACCTGATGCCATGCTAGGGTCGGAGTCAAACAGCAGCGTGCCGTGGTGCAGAATCCGACTTTGTGGATACGCTGCGCTGTGCAGGACACCTTACGACCCTTCACCAGAATGTCGTTGTGACCCGAAGCCTCCGCACATATTCTTCAAACGCCAGATTGTATGCCGGGTCCGTGGATCCGGTTTCCAGATGACGCAGTTGTTCCATAGACCTGTTCCTTTTTCTCTCAAAGCATAAACAGTGCCTCGCGGATGACTTCGCAGGCGGTCGGGTGCGGGAAGACGATCTTGTCCAGATGCTGCATAGGCAGCTTGGAGTAGGCCATCGCCGCCGCGCCGTACATCATCTCGGAGGCGTAGCTGCCGATGATGTGCACGCCGACGAGCTGGCACTTCTTGACATCATAGATGAGCTTGCAGAAGCTGTCGCCCACGGCGTAATTTCATGAAAACGTCAATTATTTTCTTCCCGTTCTTCGTCTTGCTTTCCTAACACATAAGCTTGACATTTGCGCTGATCCACATAAAATGAAAGTATAGAGTTTCTATTTTGGCATTCATTGCTCTCGTTTCTTCCCAAGACCACTGGTCTTTCTATATCCATAATGTAATGTTTTCTGAGGAGCGTTCCTAGTGTAGGGACTCTCCTCTTTTCTTTGAGATAAAAATTCAAGCGTCCGCCGGCCAATTTGCCTGCGGACGCTTTTTATTATAGATAGCACAATACTCATTAAACAACAAACCATCTTTTCAAAATCAAAAACCGTGTGAAATGTGATGCTTGTCTGGGTCTGTTCTTGTTTGCAGCTGTCTGAGAAATGAATCAAGATTCTGCCGTCTTATACCGAGAGACGAAAAATTCGGTATCGCTCCGAATGAGTGTATGTATTGAGGCACCGAAAAGTCCCCGCCTGTGCTACGTCTGCGGAAAATGATGTAGTCTGACAAGTTATCACAAAAACCATCCCGGAATGCGCTCACGCCGCAGCGGTGGGCACATAGGACGCTTTGCTGCATTAACTCTAGCGAAAGATAGGAGTCTTGCCGGTTGACTCTTATCTTGAATGAACTCTTTCATAGCAAAGAGCACGCGTGAACTGGTTATTTGCCCATCATTCGATGGGAAAATAACCAGTGAACCGAACAAAACCGGCAGCCTAACGGTCTTTAGCAAGCCGTTAGACTGGTTAATGGACACCGACAAAAAGTCCACGTTGAATTTAACTCGCTCGTTTCGAGCTGGCGGCATATCGTGCCGATTTTTTGAAAAGGTGGTTTTTATATATGAGCAAGAAAAACAGAAAATTTCACCCGAAGAAGCCAAAATACAAGAATTTGAAATATCAGATAAAAGAAGTCGAGTTGGCGCGCTTAGAAAAAGCAAATGTTCCAATGCTGACGCAAACTGAGAAGCAGTATCGCAATCATGCAATCAAGTTCGCGAATTGGTGTAAGGAGCAATATGGCTGTCGTATGTTAGATGAATGCAGTACACACGTTCAAGATTACGCAGATTTTCTCGTCGCACAGGGAAAGTCGCCATCGACGATTCATACATACTTGGCTGGTATCTGCCGCATTTGCGGCGTGCCGTTAGCGGATATTCAGAAACCTATACGAGTGGTAGCCGAAAATACTCGCTCACGCGGTACGAAAGCCGTAGACGGCCGGGCTGATTCTAGCCGTGAGGCGTCGCCACGATTGTACGATTTTGCTTGTATCGCCGGAATCCGTAGAGCGGAATATCTACACCTTACACCAAAGGACTTGGTTGAGGATGATTTTGGGAATCCATGTATACTGGTTCGCAAAGGAAAAGGCGGAAAACGTCAGATGCAACGTATTCTACCAGACGAATTAGCGGCAGTGAAAGCTGTCTTCGATAATCCAGCAGATGCAAATCATCTGTTTTCAAAAGCTGAAATGAATAACAAAATTGACCTGCACCATCTTCGCGACTTACGGGCGCAGCAAATGTACAAATATTACTTAAATCGCATTCAAACCGAAAACGGTTACCGAGAACAACTTATGTCTGAAATCCGCCATACATGGGAAAAGGACGATGAGGCCCGCAAGGAAAATGGGTATAGAGCAAAGCACTGGTCGGATATGAAAGTCACCGGGAACTATATTCTGCGTGGAAACAATCGGAAATTAGCGCAAAAGCACGGACTTCCGCTGCAATATGACCGTTTAGCACTGCTGGCGGTTTCGATTTTCCATTTGAGCCACTGGCGACATGATGTGACGGTCGCCAACTACCTTTTGGCGGTCTGACGATGCCCAAAACCGCCCATTGAATTTTTTCTTCAATGCTTTTCTAGCGCACCATTGCTATGATAAGCGGGGGGCGAGTGGCGTGATAATACCGGAGAGTTTTACGTTCCACGACGCGTTGAACGACGCCATGTATGCGGCGCTGCTGACGCCGTGGATAACGCTCCAAGACCTTGTCGTGCCGCCGCGTGCAGCCGGATTTCGTCACTGTTGGAAATGGTCAGCTGCGCCGTTTTTACCGCCTACGAAAAAGCGCAGTAAGTATCTTTCTTCCATGCAAGCTGTTTTGAATTTTCCACGAATGCGTCGGCAGAACTGCCCGATTTGCGGTCGAAAGCTTTGCGTGCAATCTTGGTTTCAATGGCAAGATGGCGAAAACTACTATGCATCACTGTTTTGTACGGAACATGGTGGTTTTCTATGTCGATTAACGTTGACAGCGCACGATGGTCTATATCGCGGCTGTTCGGCAATAGTCTGCGCAGACCGGCGGGAACTGCTGCATTTTCATGCAGCGTGTGCGGGGAATGCGTTCGCCTGCCAGAATTATAAAAAATACCGTAACCAGATTGAAGAATAGGTTCAATGATTTCTGTGGCGTGACCTGCTATGCTATCTTCAGGAGGTGTTTTGCTATGACAAAAGAAACTTTTATTCAAACGATGGAGCTGTTACAAAAGCAGCCAAATTATGAAAGTGACCTTGCAAGGGAACTGTTAAACACGTTAAAACACGCTTTTCCAGATGTCTATGATTGGATTTTATGGTGGCTTGCGAGGCCGGATAACTATGCAATTTGGACAGCTGACGAAACGCAGCACCAAAATTTGGGCGATGCTGCATCTCTCTACAACTTTATCTCAACCCCAGAGGCTCGTGACGGCACGCTGCAGGGCAATGATATAGCCATGCTGTCCTTGGTTGTATCGAGGGAAACTCGTGAACAGTTGGATGATTATGCTTTTGGAACAGGGTTGAATTTTCAAGAATTTCTCTGTATCCTGATTAACTGGCTGCTGAAGCATCCGGCTGAAGTCAAACGAATCATACATACAGATATATTTTGGGAGAGGCGTAGTTATCGAGGCGACTTTTCTCATATCCATTCTTATGAACCAATTTACCGGGACACATTCAAGCGCAACATAGACGAAGTGCTTGACTCGGTTTATCGCGGAGTCATCCCACAGCGTATTCGAAACGATGACGGCGCCATGGCAATGCTTGTGCCGTGCGGCGCTGAGAATACGAACTAACTAAAAGAGACACCCAGAACCAAGTATATTACTTGGTTCTGGGTGTCCCATTCTTTTCTGCTGTCATTGCGTCACGAATCAGTCGGTTGACAAATGCGTTGACCGTTTCGCCGTGTGCCTTGGCAAACGCTTGAATTTCTGCTTTTTGCCCCTTCGGAACACGGATTTTGATTTCATCAACCTTTTCTGCACTCCATTTTTTAATTGCCCGCAGCTGTGCTTCCGTAGCCATCGTGTATCTCCGTTCTATGAGATTGTATGAATTGTCAATTATGCATATATTAGTACCCATATATTTATGGATGTTTACGTATTTATATATGGGTACTAATATGTTATAATCCAGTCAACAAATGAACATCGGCAGCGTCCGAAAGCTGCAATCTTTCGGACGCTTGCGCGGGCGACGCTCCGCCTGCACAGCAGTTATCCTGCACCTTAAGGTTAGTATACCCTTTTGCAGTCTCCTTTTCAAGGTGCAAATGAACGCCGTGCGGGAATCGTCCTGCGGCGTTCATTTGCATATCTTGAATGGAGGAATTTTTATGCCTTTGAAAAGTGGAACGATTTGTACGCATTGCGGAAAGTCCATGACAAAACACCCAAGTGGCATTTGCAGCCAGTGCCGGCGGCTCAGTTGTACCAAGCCGTGTAATGTTTGTGGTCAAACTGGCCGCAATCTATATGACGGCGTTTGCAGCTCATGTCGCAGCAAAGCAAAGTCGAAAGAAACAAAACACTATCTGGTAGAAGCCATTGCTGACACGCAGAAAACGCTTTTGCTGCTGGAAGAACTGAATAATGGCATGAGCTATCGTGCCGCAGCTAAAATGGTCGGACTTTCAACCACCGCGGCCTTTTCGCGTATCAAAAAGCTTCTGCCTGCCTGAGCGCTCGATTTCACGGAGGTAACGGAAGATGGAGTATAATCTGGACGAAGTAAAGGCTGTCAAAAACCAGTTGATGCAGAATATAAGTCTGCTGAACGCCTATCTATCCGGCACGCCTGCCAATCGAATTGCCAAGCAGATGGGGATTTCCAGTTATGAGTTGGAAGCTCGTTTGCAGGCAATATTGAAAGGACACACCTGGCTGTTCACCGCTCACTGCCCGGAAATTGATGTCAAGGCAACTGGCCTGAACATTTGTTCCCGTTTGGAGGAGCGTGAAATCCTGAAATCTGAACTGCGGCTGTATTTGGGTTACACATCCGCTGAGGCGATTTATCGTTGGTCAGAGGGCAAAAATCTCCCCACGCTCCAAAACCTCTATGCAATTAGTCGGATTGTAGGCGTATCCATCAACGATTTGCTTGTAACGGTTTCTCCTTGACGTGTAATTGCTTCACGGTGTTGCAGTGTGATGCGAAAACACTGAAAAATTTGCGAAAAAGATAGAAATAAAAAAATAATTGCTTTCCAGTGTAACTCGCGATACAATGAAACTGGAAATTGAATACCTGCACAGGCAGGCATGAAAGCAGCAAGACGTATCGCACGTCTTGCTGCTTTTTTATCCGCATTTTTGCATCCATGAGGTCAGATTGGTATGAAAACAGGGAAAATGCGGAAATTATATCCATAAGGAGCGTGAGGCTATGGAAATGACCGTCAAAGATGAGCGGAAGCTGGTTGAGATTTGGTTGACGAATGCGGAAAAGTCAGACCCGGTCCTGCGCGCCGGCTTGCAGAGCGTCTATGACACATACAAAAAGAAAAAGTATCTGGTGGCAGTTTTCGAGTCTGGAAGCTGCGACCTTTATGAACAGACGCGGGATCTGCTGCTTTATAACCGCCAACGGATGGCGGAGCAGGAGATCCGGCGAGAAAAGGCGCAGCGGATGACCATGTAGCGCCGGATACATTGGGGGCGAAGAGAAATTTTCTCTTCGCCCCCGTTTTCTTTTTATGCAAATAAAATTCAAAGGGAGACGACTCCACCGCAGTGATGTGTGCCTCCCTTAGTGACTGATTTTATCGTTGCCCGCCAACCCTCCGGCCCATTCGTCCGGAATCGCATCAGGTTTTATCGCTGCCTGCCAGCCCCCACGGCCCTTACGTCCGGAATTGCTATCGGGTTTTAAGTGTCAGCCGCACTAGCGAGATGCCGCCCGCTGTCCTGATTGCATTATATACGAAAACGTGCGCATGCACAAGCCTTTTTAAGGCTTCGGAGACTTTTGTAATGCTGCTGTAACATTTGTGATAAACTGCGCAGCAAGTCAAACTTGTCTGTTCATTTGCCAGCCGTTTTTCAGCGCCCAAAGAGTTCGGCAGTTTTCTGCATTCGCTCCGCGATGGGCACGCCGAAAGGACAGCGCTCTTCATCAAACAATCTGCCGCCGGCAAAGCCTTTCATCACGGTGATGCCGACGTCATTTTCTTCACAGGTGCGGTACAGTTTCGTGCGGTCGGGGGCAGTTCCCTTTAGTCCCGCGTCAAATTCCTCCGCGAACATCGTGTCAATGTCCTCGCTCGCGGACAGCATATCAAAGGCTGGGTTGGCGCTCCAACCACTCGCCGCCAAAGCCAATTTCGCTGACTTGCAGTTCCGTTTTTCCCAATCTTCTGAGTTTCATGTTCTTTTCTCCATCGTATTCTATTGCATTCTTATTTATTTCTCTTTTGCCCGGATTTTCGGCTGATACTGCATGTTCGATACATTATAAACGGTGATAAATGCCTTCGGGTCTTCGCGGTTGATAAACTTCATCAGCTTCTGATACTCACTTTTATCGACAATGGTGATAATCTCATTGTGCTTTTCAAAGTTATATGCGCCGATGGCCTCATAGATTGTCGCGCCGCTGTGCAGGTCGTTGATGATAAACTTCCGGAGTTCTTCTTCCTTCTCGGTGATGATGCAGACGCGGCGCTTTTTGTTGTGGTCGAAAATAAAGTTGTCCAGAACAATGCCGTTAAAATAGGTGCCAAGGACGCTCAGAACCACGGTTTTCTTGTCATAGACAAACGCGGCCGAAAGCGCCACACACATGCCTGCCAGCGACATGGCTCTTCCCAGCTCCACGTGCAGATATTTGTTTAGAATCTTCGCCACGATGTCCAGTCCGCCGGAGGACGCGTTCCGGTTAAACAGGATGCTCAGACCGATGCTGACCACCAGAATGTAGCAAAGCACATCGAGCTCCTGACTGCCCGTCATGGAACTGAAATTCGGGAACACAAGTTCAAACAGCCCTATGAATAATGGCAGCAGGATACTCGTATAGACAGTCTTTGCGCCAAACTCTTTTCCGCAGGTCAGAAAGCCGATAATCAACAGCACCACGTTCAGAATCATTGTGATGGCTGACAGCGGCAGCGGAATAAAGTTGGACAGCACAATGCCAAGGCCTGAAATGCTGCTGACGGACGTGTGACTCGGCACTAGAAAAAAGAAGACCGCTGCCGCGATAATCGCCACCGCCGCGGTCAAGATTCCGATTTCTTTTACAGCTTCTACATAATGTGGCTTTTGATTTTGCATTGCTGCGCCTCCGAGGTTTGATTTGTGTCCATACATACTATCATACTTTTGTTCCGGTTACAATGCGCGCAAACGCGCCCGGTGCGCAATTTTGTCTTGCAATCTTTATTGCTATGATGTACAATATTATCTATAAATTAAATTTGACTGAGCAGATATATATGACAGAACCGTGACTGATTTGGGAGGTTGCGCATGAACGAACCTGTGAAAAACGAGATCCAGCTATTTGAAGACCAGAAGATCCGCGTGGCGTGGGATGCAGCGCGGGAGGAATGGTATTTTTCCATTGTGGACGTGGTTGCGGTTCTGACCGATAGCGCAGGCCCAACGGCATACTGGCGCAAGCTGAAACAGCGGCTCAAGGCAGAGGGCAACGAAAGCGTGACAAACTGTCACGCTTTGAAAATGCGGGCGGCGGACGGCAAAAACCGCCTGACGGACGTTGCCGACACCGAGCAGCTTCTGCGCATCATCCAGTCCATTCCCTCCAAAAAGGCCGAGCCGTTTAAGGCGTGGCTGGCGATGGTTGGCCGGGAGCGCATTGAGGAGACCATCGACCCGGAGCAGGCGATTGACCGTGCGCTGGAAACCTATCTGAAAAAGGGTTACTCGGAAGAGTGGGTACATCAGCGGCTGCTTGCCATCCGCATCCGCAACGAGCTGACGGACGAGTGGAAAAAGAGCGGCGTGCAGAAAGGCAGAGAATACGCCATTCTGACAGACGAGATCACCCGCGCATGGGCTGGCATGAACACGCGGCAGTATAAGAATCTCAAGGGGCTGAAAAAGGAAAATCTCCGCGACAATATGAGTGATTTAGAACTGGTTCTGACCATGCTGGCAGAAGCGTCCACGACCGATATTGCGAAAGCCGAACAGCCGCAGGGCTTTGACGAAAATCAGAAGGTAGCCCGACGCGGCGGCAATGTCGCGGGTGTGGCGAGAAAAGCGCTGGAAGCCGAAACAGGCAGACCGGTCGTTACCGCGCAGAACGCCGAGAGCTTCCGCCAGCTTGTCACGGACATTGTCACAGACGCGGCGCAGCTGCCGGAGCAGACGGAGGAGAACGAGAATGGGAAATGAGATCGTCAATCAGGGAGAAGTTCTCCTTTACAGCGATGAAAACGGAAAAGAATTTGTAAACGTTGTATTTATGGATGAGACATTCTGGCTGACGCAGGTTGGCATGGCAGAATTGTTTGACTCCAGTAAGTCCAATATCAGTGAGCATCTATCGCACATCTTCGAGGAGGTGGAACTGGTCAAAGACTCCTGTATGAGAAAATTCGGAATTTCCGAATTTTCTACGAAGCCCACCAATTTTTATAATCTCGACGCCATCATCGCCGTCGGCTATCGCGTAAACTCCAAAAAGGCCACCCGATTCCGCCAGTGGGCGACAAAGACGCTGAAAGAGTACATTCAGAAGGGCTTTGTGCTCAATGACGAGATGATGAAAAACGGCCGTCCGTTCGGCAAGGACTACTTTGACGAGCTGCTGGAGCGCATCCGGGAGATCCGCGCCAGCGAACGCAGGGCCTATCAGAAAATTGCGGACGTGTTTGAGCAGTGCAGCTATGACTATGACAAAAACAGCGAGACCACGAAAGCCTTTTACGCGTTCGTGCAGAACAAGCTGCACTACGCCGTCACCGGCAAGACTGCCGCGGAGCTGATTTCCGAGCGGGCGAACTTGGACAGCCCCACGATGGGACTTACCACATGGAAGGGCGCGCCGGATGGGAAGATTCTGAAAAGCGACACGCTGGTGGCGAAGAACTACCTGAACGAAAAGGAGCTGTCGCGCTTAAACCGCCTCGTGACCATGTTCATCGACTACGCCGAGCTGATGGCAGAGGACGAGCAGCTGATGAGCATGCAGGACTGGCTGAACGAAACCGACCGCTTTCTGACCAACAACCGCCGAAACGTGCTGGACGGAAAAGGGCATGTTTCGCGGGAAGCGGCGGCGAAAAAGGTCGGCGCGATTTACGAGGAGTTCCGCAAAAAACAGGACGCGGCATACATCTCCGAATTTGACCGCCAGACAGAACAATATCTCAAGGGTGAATGAGCATGATTGAACGCTTTGACATTGCGGGGTATGCCCGCATTTCGGTCGATGAGGAGCTTGACCGCGACAATGTGTCGATCGAAAATCAGAAATCCATTCTTTCGGACTTTGTAAAAACGCACTTTCCAAACAGCACACTGACGTTTTTTGAGGACCGCGACCGCTCGGGGTACACGTTCGAGCAGCGCGAGGGGTATCAGGAGATGCGCCGGGGGCTGATGCGCCACAAGTACGACATTCTCATCGTCAAGGATTTCTCCCGCTTTTCCCGCCGCAACTCGCGCGGGCTGGTGGAGCTGGAGGATCTGCGCGACGCGGGTGTGCGCATTATTTCGATTGGCGACAATATTGACTTCCCGAATGACGACGACTGGCTCAAAATTCAGTTCCAGTTCTTAATCAACGAAATGCCGGTCACGGACACGTCGAAAAAGGTGCGCAGCGTCGTGAAGCGGCGGCAAGAGGAGGGACGATGGCTCTGCGCCGCGCCGTATGGCTATATCCTCAACAAGCAGCAGGTTTTTGAGGTCGTGCCGACCGAGGCCGAGGTCATCCGGACAATTTTCAGGCTCTATCTGGATGGCTGGGGCTACAAGAAAATTGCCAACTACCTGACGGACAACAACGTGCCCACGCCGCGGATGTCCGAGTGTGAGCGCCGCGCCGCGGCCGGAGAGCCTGTCCGCCGCAAGACGAAAGCAGCATGGGCGATCGTTACGGTACAGGGGATTTTAGACAACGATTTTTATATCGGCACGCTGCGGCAGGGAAAGTTCACGCGCGCCAAAATCAACGGCACAGACCGCAAGCTGGACGAGAGCGAGCACCGCGTCTTTGAGCACCACCATCAGGAGATCATCGACTATCGCACGTTTGCAACCGTGCGTGCCCTGCGCGAGAGCCGCTCGACAAACAACTATCGCGGGGTCAAGGTCAACGACAACGTGTACTCGGGGCTTCTCGTCTGCGGCGACTGCGGCAGTCCGATGTTCGCAATGAGCCGGAGTGATCTGGCGCCCGCCTATACCTGCGGAACGTATCACAGGCGTGGACTCAAGGGGTGCACGAGCCACCATATCCGCGTGGAAACGCTCGATGCGCTGGTCAAGGACTATGTGCGCAAGGTGCGCGACAATTCCAGCACCATGCTCGAGCGGCTGAACGCCGATCTGGAGAAAGAACAGACCGACATTGCGGAGACGAAGCGCACGGAAGAAAATCTGGAAGCCTTGCTGCTTGACAAGCAGGAGGAGCTGAAAGCGACCAAGCGCCAGCGCATCCGCGACATTATGAAGCACCCGGAGCAGGAGGCGCTTTTAGACGAAACCTACGACGAGCTGGAAGCGGAGCTGACGCAGCGCATCGCGGGCATCCAGCACCAGATCGAATTTGCCAGCGACAAGCGCAACACCATCATCCGCATCAACCGCGTGGCAAAGACGGCCATCGACGTGTTTCATGACATTCTGGAAAAGCCAACGCTTGACCGCAACGACCTGAATTTAATGATCGAAAAAATCCGGGTCTATGAGGATCACATCGAGGTGCAGCTCAAGGCGGACATCGACAGCCTGCTCAAGACTGGCGCGCTCCCGGAGGATACCGCAAATTTTAAGTTAGGCACGGAAAATATCGAAAACACGCTGATCCAGTCCTCCAAAAATCACGAGGACAAGGTTTTCTGTGTCAGTGTTATCAGCAACGGCGACCCGTTGGAGATCTATACGGAAAAGGACGGCGAGGTCATTTTCAAGAAATATTCGCCCATGGGCGATCTGACGGAGTTTGCCGCGCAGATCTGCGAATCGATGGGCAAGAACACCGGCCACATCGCCGCCGTCTGTGACCGGGACGCGATCATCGCGGTCTATGGTGCGCAGCGGCGCGAGCTGATCGACAACCATTGCTCGCAGGAGCTGGAACGGCTCATGGAGTCGCGGAAAATCTACCGCTACCAGCCGGGGCAGGCCCGGCTGCACCCATCGGATGCCTCCGAACGCTACTTTCTCGGCGTGGCTGCGCCGATCTTGTCTGAGGGCGACCTGATGGGCGCTGTGATGCTCCTGCTGGACGAGCAGGATGCACCGCTGACCGAGGCCGAGCAGAAGCTGGTGCAGACCGTCGCCGGATTCTTGGGCCGTCAGATGGAAAATTAAAAAACCGCCCTCCGGCGCGTCTGCGTCAGAGGGCGGAACTATTTTGCGCGATTTCTGCGTTATTTTGTGATATCCAGCATCAGCTTCAGGATGCGGATGGCCGAACGTTCAAGGTCGATGCGCTGCGGGCCGGAGGCATAGCGCTCCCCGTCGGCGAGGAACATGCCGCGATAGCGGCTGTCCACGATCCACGAACGCACAAGCGGGCTGTCCTCGCCGAGGACTTCGCCGCAGAACGTGCCGCTTGGAATGAGCGCTGCGCGATAGCTGCCCGCCGCGATCTCATACGGCAGGAGCCACGTGTCGCGGAGCGCGGGCTGGCTCATTGCGGCATCTTCCGGCAGATCTCCATGGCGAAGCACGGCTGCGCCATACTTCGAAACGCCCTCGGCCAGCGCAGCGGCCAGAACGCCGGTGAGCACTGGGTCCTCCGACCAGCGGCCCGCGGCGTCTGCGGCGCGTGGATCGGCGAGCAGATTCAAGCTCGGGGCCAGCCAGAGATGGATGCCGAATTCCTGCATTTCGCGGCCAACAGCCCGGCCAACGGCCCGGCAGACATCCGGCGAGAACGCGGCGGCGAGCAGCGTGGCCGACGGAAAGGCCGTGGTATATTGCCGGCGGATGATCTCATCGTCCTCGCCGCGGATCTCTTTTGTCAGGCAAAGTCCTTCTGAACCGGCGGCAAGCTGCATCGCCGGGATGCGGTAACGCTCGAGCGCGGCGGATGCGCCCAGTGCGCCGGGCACCGACGCCGGGCAGAAGCCGAACTGGTCGACGAGCTGCCGTAGGCTGTGGTCGTCCATTGCGGCGACCAGCGTAAATACGCTGCACCGGCCCGCGCGGACGTCGTCCAGTGTATGTACTTCGTTGTCGCCGTAGCAGCCCTGGAAATCGCGGCCCTTTTTGCGGCTGCGCTTCGGGAGATTGCGCGGGGAGATGCGGATGGCATACTTGTGCGCAGCGGTCAGTTCCTCGGCCTCGCCGGGATAGGTGAATGCGGCTTTGCGGTCACGCACGCGGTCATTCGCCGGGGCATCCAGGCGGAGCGGCGTGACGGCCCGTACCATGGCGCGCTGCATCGAACGGAGCGAACCGGCAATATATGTCCCACGGGAATGGAAGCCGACGCGGACGTCGTAATATCCCTCTTCCAGCGCAAAGGCACAGGCGCTCTCGCGGTAGGCGGCAAGCTCCGTGACCGGGAAGCGAAGCTGGACGGTCTCGCGCTCGCCGGGGGCGAGCAGCTTTGTGCGGGCGAAGCAGTCAAGCAGCCAGACCGGCTGCGCACCGGCGGCGTCGGGCCGGGAGATATAAACCTGCACGGCCTCCGCGGCGGGCCAGGTCTCGCCGATGTTCTCCACCTCGGCACTGACGGTGACATCCGTGCCATCGAGTCCAACGCTCACGCTGCCGAGCGCGCACGTGCCGTAGCCGAGTCCATAGCCGAACGGCCAGCGCAGCTCCGCGCCGAAGGAATCAAAATAACGGTAGCCGACAAACTGGTCAGCCTGCGCGTTCGACGCGTCAAAGTCCGTCCGCGAGACCGGCCAGGAGAACGGCAGGCGGCCCATCGGCAGCGCCTTCGCCGTCAGCACGTCGGCTAGGGCAGAACCTGCCTCCTGTCCGGCAATGCCCATCCAGACAATGGCCTGGCAGGCCATCGCGGCGTCGTTCAGTTCGACGAAGCCCGGCGTCGCGAGGACGAGGATCGTGCGGTCAAACGCGGTGGTCACGCTGCGGAGCATCTGCGTCTCGCTGTCCGTCAGCGTGCAGTCGGTCTGTTCCGGCCTGCGGGCGATGACGACGATGGCCGCGCGGTTGCAGCCCGCCAGTTCTTCCATGCTCAAAGAGCCGAGCGGATATTCGCCGCCCGCCGGGTGCTCCAGCGCCCACGTGCGGTACTTGTGGCTGAGCAGACCGTCCGGCTTGACGGCGTCGCTCGCGCAAAGTCCGTCCAGCACAGAGACCTTGCGCCACGGGTCCATTGCTGCCTCACAGCAGGGTGTGAAGATCTGGCCGGAGCCGAACACGGCGACCGGCAGCGCCTCGCCGTCCTCCGCGGTCAGCGGCAGGGCGTTCTGTACATTTTTCAGCAGCACCATTCCGGCGGCTGCCGCGCTGCGGGCCGTCAGAGCGGCGTCCAGCATACGGGGTGTATATTCCATGGTTCGTTCTCCCATCAATACGAGTGATCATAGGTATCATATCATATTTGCGGCCGGTTGACAAACGGATTTCCGCTGTTTTTCCCGGTAAACGCGGTTTTTTACAAAAAGTTCATGCACGCGCTTTTGGGTGTGATAGAATAGAGAAAAACAATGGCGGCTGCGCCGCAAAAGGGGAGTTTTGAAATGGCGAAAAGCATCCTCATCGTCGAGGACGACAATAATATCGCAGATCTGCTGCGGCTGTATCTGGAAAAAGAGGGCTATCAGGCGACGATCGCCGCCGACGGCACACAGGGCATCGACCTTTATCGCAAGCTGCGGCCCGATCTGGTGCTGCTGGACGTGATGATGCCGGGTGTGGACGGCTGGGGCGTGCTCCGCGCCATCCGGCAGGACAGCCAGACGCCGGTCATCATGCTGACGGCCAAGGGCGAGACGACCGATAAGGTCTCCGGCCTGAAGCAGGGCGCGGACGATTACATCACGAAGCCCTTCGAGATGAAAGAGGTGCTTGCGCGGATTGAGGCCGTGCTCCGCCGCGCGGCGGGCGACGGCGACAAGGAGAAGCCGCGCCGCCTCGTGTTCGACAAGCTGATCATCGACCTCGACTCGTTCGAGCTGATCGTGGACGGCAAGCGCGTCGAGACGCCGCCGAAGGAGATGGAGCTGCTCTATCACCTCGCGTCCACACCGAACCGCGTCTACACGCGCAACCAGCTGCTCGACGAGGTCTGGGGCTTCGACTATTTCGGCGACAGCCGCACCGTCGACGTCCACGTCAAGCGCCTGCGCGAAAAGCTCGAGGGCGTGAGCGACCAGTGGAGCCTGAAAACCGTCTGGGGCGTCGGGTATAAATTCGAGGTCCTGTAACCATGAAAACAACGTTCAGCCGGCAGTTTGCGATGATCGCGGCGCTGCTCCTGCTGTGCCTGCTCATCACGGGCGTGTCGTTCCGGTTCCTGATGCTGGGCACGATCGAGTCGCAGAACCAGCAGACCATGATCCGCGACGCAGAGGCCGTGGCCGAGCTGGCCGAGGCATACGACTCCGTCGGCGATTTGCAGAATAATTTTGATTTCCACATCAGCCTGTCCCTGTTCACCAAGGTCGGCGATGCGGAGGCGCTGCTCTGCGATACAGACGGCGTGATCCGTATTTGTTCCTGTGAGAAGTTCTCCTGTGATCACATCGGGCAGACCGTCGATCCCGTGCTGCTGGCCGAGATCCAGAAGGACGGCAGCTGGTACGAGGAGACGTCCCTCTCCAGCATCTACGACGAGCCGCGCTATCTCGCCGGGCAGACGCTGCTCGCGAGTGACGGCGAGCAGATCGGCTATGTGTTGGTTTCCGCGCCAATGGCGCAGACGAAGAATTTCATGCTCCGTTCGTCGACGCTGTTCTTCTACGTGGCGATCGCAGTTCTGATCGTGTCGATGCTGGCCGCGTCGTTCCTGTCGCGGATGCAGGTCCGTCCGCTCGGCCAGATGGCCGACGCCGCGCGCCGCTTTGGCCGGGGTGAACTCGGCGTGCGCGTCGAGGAATCGCCAAAAAATACGAGCGAGATCAACGATCTCGCCCGCGCGTTCAACACGATGGTCGATTCGCTCGAATCGTCCGAGCGGCGGCGGCAGGAATTTGTCGCCAATGTCTCGCACGAACTGAAGACCCCGATGACGACCATCGGCGGCTATATCGACGGCATGCTCGACGGGACAATCCCGCCCGAAAAGCAGCAGCACTACATGCAGATCGTCTCCGGCGAGGTACGGCGGCTTTCCCGCCTTGTGCGCAACATGCTGGATATCTCGCGGCTGCAGGCGATGGGCGTTGAAGAATCACGGATGACGCGGTTCGACCTCGGCGAGCTGATGAGCGACGTGATCATCACGTTCGAGCAGAAGATCAACGGCAAGGGCCTGAACGTCGACGTCGAGCTGCCCGACCGGCCCGTCTGGGTCAAGGCCGAGCGCGACGGCATCACGCAGGTCGTCTACAACCTGCTCGATAACGCCATCAAGTTCTGCCCGCAGGGCGGCAAGCTCGGCCTCTTCCTCGCGCTCGAGGGCGGCAAGGCGAAGGTCACCGTGCAGAATTCCGGCCCAACCATCGACCCGAACGAGCTGCCCCTCCTGTTCGGCCGCTTCCATAAGGCCGATAAATCCCGCTCTGCCGACCGCGAAGGCTGGGGCCTCGGGCTGTATATTGCAAAGACCATTGTCGGCGCCTACGGCGGCGACATCTGGGCCACGAGCGAGAATGGCATTACCAATTTTATCTTTACGCTGCCGACGGTTCGGTAAGCGCCAGACCGTCTTTGGGGTGTATCCGTAAAATGTTGTCTGCCCGCCATCATCAAGATAGCGTGCGGCACGGCGTCAGAAGAAGCCAGCTGCATTCCGCTTCCGCCGGGACGGCGAAAGCTCCATATTCGCTGGCTCCTTCTTCCTTTCCAAACTGTGACCGCTGCGCTGGGTCACAGTTTGGGGATACGGGTCCACTTTCGGTTTCGGAGGTTCTCTTTCTTTTCTTCACCGGGCCCGGCGGTTCTTTTCTTTCTCAAAAAGAGAAAGAAAAGAATGGGGGCGCAAAAGCCTCGGGCGGGCAATGCCCGCCCCTACGATGCCTATTGAGATAAAATCGTTTCTACGAAATGAAACGTTTCCAATTTTGATTTTTGCAGCAAAGAGGATGACTTCATGAGCATTGATGACCGCAATGTATTTTATGAAAACGAACCAAACGACCGGCCGAGGCCGCAGCCGACGCCGATGGGCCGGGGCCGCAGCCGGAGACGATCCAACTGGCTTGGGACGTTTGTGGCAATCCTGCTGCTGGTGATCCTGACGTGCGGCGTGGTCTATGTAACGTTCTTCGCGGACATCCACGTGCAGCGGACGGGAAACGGGCTGCTGCTCTATTTTGGCACGCGGCAGGCGCAGCCGGCTGAGACGCACACCGTCTCGCAGAGTGAGACGCCTGCGCAGGCCGAAACGCCGGAGGCTGATACCAGCAGCGCGCTCGCCGCGCAGCCGGCGGAGAATCCGCCCAGCGTGGAGATCGAATCGTCGCCGGCCGCTCCGGCGACACCCGCAAGCGAGGATGAAGCGGACGGCGCGCTGAGTTTGCAGGAAATTTATAAAAAATGTATCGGCAGCGTCGTCTCCATCACGGCCTCGGCGCAGTCCGGCAAGTCCAGCGGGACGGGCATCGTCCTCTCGGCGGACGGCTATCTGATCACAAACCACCACGTCATCGAAAACGCACAGGTCATCGCCGTCCAGACAAGCGACGACCGGCAGTTCCAGGCGTCAATCATCGGCAGCGACGAGGCGAGCGACCTTGCCGTGCTGAAGGTGGACGCGACGGACTTGCAGCCCGCGGAGTTCGGCGATTCGGGCAAACTGGCCGTGGGCGACCGCGTCGTCGCCATCGGCGATCCGCTCGGCGCGCAGCTGCGCGGCACGATGACGAGCGGCATCGTCTCCGCGATCAACCGCGACCTTGAGGTCAACGACCGGACGATGACGCTGATCCAGACGGATGCCGCGCTCAACAACGGCAACTCCGGCGGCCCACTCATCAACTGCTATGGGCAGGTCATCGGCATCAACACGATGAAGCTCCGCAGCTATTATTCCACAACGGCAGAGGGGCTTGGTTTCGCCATCCCAATGGCCGTGGCCAAACCGATTCTGGAAGAACTGATGGAAAATGGCTACGTCGCCGGCCGGCCCGCCATCGGCATCAGCTATGACACGCTGCCGCTTGCGTTCCGCATCTACTATAATCTGCCCGAGGGCGTCTATATCAGCGCGGTCTACGACGGGTCGGACGCTCAGGCCAAGGGCGTCGCGGCCGGAGATATCATTACCGCCGTTAACGGCACGCGCGTGACCTCAATCGACGAGCTGAACCGCGTCAAGAACCAGTTTACCGCCGGGGACAGCATCACGCTCACGCTCTATAACGGCGGGAGCTATCGCGATGTAGAAGTGACCCTGATCGATCAGGCCACCGGACAGTAAATCGGCGGATCTTTTCCGGCAATACGGCGTTAGAACCGGCTCGACG
>UMLM01043936.1_pt1 | contig 26866 bp, 17 predicted proteins | sample 1966571 | NCBI WGS metagenome assembly UMLM01 (sample SAMEA4836203, study PRJEB28245) | human gut metagenome | biome: gut microbiome; material: fecal sample | place: Denmark | collected 2008 | reverse complement strand
AAAGATATTCGCTCATGGACTTGTACTATATAATGGAACAACTTACATCGCTTCGTCCAAAGGTTGTGCAAGAACTCCTCGAACATACGACAAGCTACAAAGTAAAACGCTTGTTCCTATATATGGCAGAAAAAGCAAAACATTATTGGTATGACATGCTCGATACATCCAAGATAGACATAGGTGACAGCAAAATGCAACTCGCAAAGAGCGGTACCTATATAGCAAAATATAAAATGACAATTCCAAAAGAACTCTATGATTATGAATAATATATATCACCGTCAAGTGGCATTGCTAATCAAAATAATGCCATCTGTGTTTCGCATCAAAGACTTTGCCGTACATGGTGGAACAGCTATCAATCTGTTCCACAAGAATATGCCACGCTATTCTGTGGACATAGACCTTACTTACATTCCTATCCAAGACCGCAAGACTAGCCTTGACACCATCAATGAACATCTTGTGGAACTAAAAATAATGATAGAAAGAAGCATCCCTGGCATACATATCGTTCACAAGCCAGATGTATGGAAACTTCAGTGCTCACATGAAGGAGCTACCGTAAAGATTGAGGTCAACGGAACAAAGAGAGGTATTATAGGTTCGACACAAGACTTGATGCTTTGCGCTAAGGCACAAGAAGATTTTAATATGGCATGCAAGGCTAGAACTGTAGGTTTTAGTCAGCTGTATGGAGGGAAAATAACAGCTGCTCTAAGCCGTCAGCATCCTCGTGATCTATTTGATTGCAAGTATATGGAAATAGAATCTTTTGCCGATGTAAAAGATGGTTTTATGCTTTGTCTTTTGGGCAGTGACAAGCCAATCATTGAATCATTAAGTCCACATCAAATAGACCAGTCTGACGCATTGGAGAAACAGTTTGAAGGCATGTCAGATATACCATTCTCGTATTCTGATTACGAGGAGGCAAGGCATCATTTGGTGCAGATGGTTAATGACAACTTAACAGAGGAAGATAAACGCTTTCTCGTATCTTATGAGAAAGGCGAACCTGAATGGAGTTTGTGTTCTTCTGGTTATTTAGGTGATTATCCATCCGTGAAATGGAAACTTCAGAACATCAACAAGTTAAGAAATACAAACACCAAGAAATTTGAAGAATCAATATCTAAATTGACAGACTATTTTGGCTTGAAGATGTATTAGGAAGAGGCTTATATGGAAGATAAGCTAAAGCATATCCTCGTAAGAAGTTCTGCTTGCATTTGATATTCCGTAAGCCATCAGCTAACCCCGTATTTCGAAGGGAGAGACAAGGCTTGTGCTTATGTTGTCGGGAATGTCAATGTGTTCTTGAAGCCCAAAACTCTCCAAGACTATGGAATTAATGTCGTGCCTCAGAATTTTTGTTATATCAGATAAACTTAAATTAAAAAAAGTTATAGAATGAGCGGAATGTTATATTCATATAACTTTATTTTGTATCTTTGTTGCGTATATATAACATTATAAGCAATGACAAAGTTTACAAAAGCAAATTGGATGACCAGACAACTGGCGGAGAATCTTTGTGTAATGGGTGAGCAACTTAAAATGGCGAGAATGAGGAGAAACTTGACCATGGAAATTGTAGCAGCAAGAGCACAATGTAGTCGCCAAACTTTGGCAAGATTGGAAAGTGGCTCACCTGAAGTTTCAGTAGGGGTATTGGCACGTGTTTTGAATGCACTGCAGATGCCTGATGAGTTGTTGCTCATTGCTAAGAACGATGAGATGGGAAAGGTCATACAAGATATTGATCTAAAGAATAAAAAACGTGTAACAGGAAAATGACAATGGAAAAAATTAAGGTTGTTGCCGACTTTGATTGGCTTGAAAATGAGGAAACTATAGGACTTCTTGGGCATGAATCTCAGAGGGGGACAGATGTATATACCTTTGAGTATGATAAGGACTGGTTGAAAAGACATCCTTCTTTAAATCTAGGAAAGGAGCTGCAATCTTTTCCTGGGGTTCAATATAATCCTACAAGAAACAGGATATTTGGAACATTCTCTGATGCACTGCCTGACAGATGGGGACGAAGACTTATTGATTTGAGAATCCACCAGGAAATGAAAGACTCTGGAGAACGCAGGGTAAATATTTCTGATTGGGACTACTTGAAAGGAGTGGAGGATTCCTTAAGAATGGGTGCTTTTCGTTTCAAGGACATAGCTACAGATGCTTACATAAGTTATAATAAGTCATATTCAATTCCACCAATTTTGTTCTTGGATGAACTGTTGGAGGCTGCAGGTCAGATAGAGAAGAGTGAGTTGAACAGAATGGAACCTGAATCAAGATGGATTCAGCGAATATTCCAACCAGGTTCTTCTATGGGAGGAGCTAGACCTAAGGCTTGTGTGAAGGAAGGTGAAGATTTATATGTTGCGAAATTTCCTTCTGTAGGGGATGAGATAAACATTTCACGTTGGGAATATTTTGCTCATTCTATGGCTAAGGATTGTGGTATAAACGCTGCGGAGTGCAGAGTGGTTTCAAGCAAGGATAGTCGTGATGTCCTTTTGTCTAAAAGGTTTGACAGAACAGAGAATGGAAAGAGAATACACATGGCATCTTCTCTTACATTGTTGGGATTGAACGATGGTGATGGGGAAAGTACAGGAAAGGGGTATCTTGATATTGTGGATTTTATTGTGGCCAATGGAAGTGTTGATATGGAAAAAGAATTGGAGGAACTGTATCGCCGTGTGGCGTTCAATATTTGCATAGGCAATACTGATGACCATTTCAGAAATCATGCTTTCCTTTTGAAAAAGGATGGATGGCACCTGTCACCAGCTTATGATATGAACCCTACCAACAAATATTACCATTCCTTGCTAATCGATGGTTATACCAATGAATCTAGCTTGGATGTACTTTATGATGCCCATGAAAGCTATATGTTGGATGAAACAACTGCTAGAGGAATTATTAAGGATGTTACTCGTAATATGAAATATTGGGAGAGCATGGCTTTGAGATGCGGTTTGTCAAGAAGTGACCTAAAAGTTTTTCAAGAACGTATAGAAGATGGGATGGAATGGAAATGTGGTTTTACGCTGCACCGGTAAAACCTTCTTTCTTGAGGTGTACAACAACATATAGAAATAACAGCCCCTATGTATTACACACAGGGGCTGTCTTACTTTTGTCTATAAATAAAGCGTCCATCAAACTTTATAATGCTTCATTATAATAAATGCGTAGATGGCGAGAGCGGTGGCATAGTCTATAAGTCTTCACCATGTGAACGATTATATTCATTATCATAGAACATACAAATGTAGTACTCTCCATTAACTCTTCCAATTTTGAACCAAACAGGTTTCATAAGCATCAATTCCGTGCCTATTTTTATTGCTGTATTTTTAATTTCCTTCTTTATTTCTTCTGACGGATTTATTAATTCAGCCGCTGTGTATTTGCTTAACAACTCATTACGTACTTTCTCTTGTAAAGCCAAAGTGTCGGCTTTCTCCATATCGGGAACTTGATAAAAGTAAGCTTCATAGTTCTTATTGTGAATAGTCATTTCATACGATATATCTTCTTCATCAGACAAAGTGTATTTATCAAGCGGAATGTACCGTTTGTTATTTTCAAATTGGCTCACAAGGTTATTGAAACGTATTTTTATTTGGGCTTCATCCACTGTATTATTATCAGCAACCATGATTCTATACACTTTATTGTTGTTTGTTCCTATGTAAACATGAACATCAGTTCCATTGAATTCTCCTTCCAAGAACTCATTTGTACCTACTTTCTTTGGTACAAAACCTTTACTTACCAGTTTTTGTTTCATACTTAAAACTGTTCCATCTACAGGAATACCAAGAAAACTAGTTACATCTTTCTGCTGAGCAAATGATGTTATTGTGGCTATCATAGCCAATACGATAAATAATAATCTCTTCATAATATTTGTTACTTTTTATTTGTTTTACTTTCTTTTTTGCATTCTGTCTGGATATGCTTTATCATATCGTCAACTTCTTGGTTGATTCTACTGAAGTTTTGTGAGAGCATTCGCTCCTTGGCATCAGGAGATTCAAAGACATAGAACTTCGGAAGAGGATAGTTTGCATAGTCTGCTTCCTCTTTCTTTATCTCGTCCATATCGAAGTTGGTCTTGCAGAAGAACTTGGAAGTTTTGAACTCCTCAGCCTTCTGAATATCCATAGCCCCTTTTCTTCCTGTCTTTGTAACAGTGAAGTCTCTAGCTGTCTGACCGCAAATCCATCCTGAAGCCATATCCGATATTTTGGAAGCAGGAACAAGGCTGTCCATATTCTCATTGAGGTTGATGGATGTTCTATCTCGGTCAATGGTGATACCTTTCTTCAACTGTACCACCTTGCCAAAAATATCTCCGGAAAGCCAGTCCAAGGTATCTTTACTTCTCGCAGAACCACTGATTACATTACCAACGGTAGTGATAATCTTATCTTTTCCTACCTTACTGTAGTCTGCTTCAAGCTGTGGGAGTTCCTGGAAACCTAATGTCACTGCTACCTTGTTGCTTCGGGCAGTTCCTATCAGACGGTCTATCTTATGGAAATAAAGCGTAGGAAGCTCATCCACAATGATACTTACAGGCACATTCTTTCCCTGTCCACTATTCACTCGTGTTACAAGACGGTTCAGAATCAAAGCGTTCAATGCTCCCACGATGGATTCCATTTCTGGGTCATTGGCTATGAGAAGGTAGCTTGGACTCTTAGGGTCTGATACCTTTAGGTCAAAGTCATCGCCACTGAATACCCAATAGCTTTCTTTTGTGGCCAATCGAGAGATTTGAACTCTAAGTGTACCAATCATACCTTCCAACTGTTCCATGGCCTTATTCTCAAAGGCTGTTTGGAACGGACCAAGAAGTGGTGCCACCTCTGTATCTGTATTCAACACCTCAAAGATTTCCTTGTAGTCGTGGTTGAGGAAGGATAGGACATGAGGCATGTCGGAGTATTGCCCTTTCCAATAGGCTGGCTCCACAAGTTTGTCTGCTTGTCCCAGACATCCTTTTGCATAGACCCTACCTGTGAGTCGTTGGTGGAATGTTCCTTCAACTTGCTCGTATTGGGCATCAAGGATATTTCCATCTTTATCATAAGGCACTTTGTTGTAGTTAACAAAGAAGTAAATGCAAGCGGCGAGGAAGTTGGTTGCAGACTTCTGGAAGAAGTCATCACTACCGCCGCCTCCCTTTTGTCCTTTTTGCAAGGATTCTACCAAAGTCTCGGCTGTTTCCATTGCAGCAGCCAAGTTGCTGATGTACTTTTGCTGAATAGGATTTACTCTTCTGGAATACTCTACATTGACGAAGTTAATAATGTTGAACTTACAGTTCACAGGAGTGTTTCCGGCAGCTTGGTTCTTCCTGTAATGGTAATAGAGCTTGGTTGCTAGGGTAGGGAACTTGTAGTCATATACTACCATGGCAAAACCTTTTTTGGAGTGTTGTCTTATATATGGCTCTATCACTGAGAAAGTCTTACCACTACCTGGTGTACCTACCACCCATGTTCCTCTGAAGGGATTGATGATGTTTATCCATCCATGGCGAAACTTGCCTCGATAGTAGTAGCGCATAGGTATGTTTACGGAATACTTGTTCTCCACCAACTCTTCTGCTTGCTCGAAACTCTCGTTCTCAAAATTGAAGCGGTCTTTCAACATGCCATCCCTGAAGTATTTGGAAACATTGTCAAGAGCGACATGGATGAGTACTGTTCCTATGATGGATGCTGTCATGTAGAACCAAATGTTTGTTTTGAGAATCCAAATTCTACTATGCCAGTCCCAGTTGTATAAGAATACAGATAGAGTAACAAGTAACAATCCTATGGATATTGGCCAAAAGACCATCTTTCTGGCATCAAACTCCAACTGCTTCTTGTTCTTTGTTCCTATACAGGTGATGATGACCAACATTACGGTCACCAGTTTACTGAAAGGCAAATACTGATATACTGACATTCTGTGAAGACGAGAATGAATGTCTGTAATGAGACCTCCCAAAAAATCCAAAGCGGATGGATCGAGGGCATACATGAAAAACTCTAGCACCAATGATACGTAGATGGCTACTCGAAATAGGGTGTAGAGACCTTGAAGTTCTTTCGATTCTTCCATTATTTTATTCTTATTTCTAATTCATTACGCCACGAGCCTTTCTTGCCCATCTCTTTTGGCATTCTGTGCTGATGGTGTACATGCTCTTTGGTTTATAATATTTTCCTCTCAGTTCATACCATGAATCCATAAGGGTTGTATAGCGCAAGAGGCGATTCAGCTTTCTTATCTTATAATTCATGCTCTGAAGGCTTTTTCTGACTCTGCTAATGCAGTCAATTCTTTCTTTTTCCGTCATCTTGCTGTTCTTGTCCTCGTCCTTGCTGATAGGAAGAAGCTTTTCTACATCTGCAGCTATCTGGATGCCGTTGTCTATGATGTCGCTGTAGATATGGCTTCTTGATTTTGACAAGGCAACGGCAAGGGTGTTAGCTGGACAAGAGAACGTAAAGGATTTCAATTCCTTGATGTTCTTTACTGCGTGATCAACTTCAAAATAGATGGCGTATATCTCTGCTGCAATAGTAAGAATATCATCGAAGCTTGTCAGATATTTGTTGAACTGGTTTTGAAAATTATTAATCTTGTCCACTTCTTCCTTGGACATGATATGTTCACCTCCGTTCAAAGTCAAAACAGCATCTTGTGCAACTAAGGCTTTGGATGCAGTCTTGGCATACAGTTTGAACATTCCAGCTCTCACTGGATCCGGTCCATTTTGGGAATGGGCTGGATAGGGGAACATAAGAATAGCAATGACTGCTAATATTAGAATATTACTTTTCTTCATAATGTGCTTATTGGTTTTACCATCCCCAAGGTTTGCTATTTTGGCGTTCTTTATAGAACTTGGCAACTATTTTCATGGCACGAGACTGCCTTTTCCTGGCTTCCTCGGCAAGTGTCTTATTGCTTTTTTGTATCTTTCCTGCAATGGCACGATTCCAAACATCCTCGAAGGAATAGAGGCTGATGCTTAGTGCCAAGGCTCGGAACTTCTTGTTGAGCTGTTCAATCTCGCTATTCAGTTGCCATAATATTTTTGTTCTTTCTGCTCCATTGAGCATATGGCCTTCGCCTTCTCCTGCCACTACTTTCTTTAGCAACCTATAGGTTTTCACCAATTCCACGGCTGTTTCAGCATATAGGTTGTTCATGGAAATCGATGAAGCTATTCCTTGTGGATTGAGCTTGCAAGCTGTTTTTATCTCCCATAAGGCGGAGAGGGTTTGCATCCCTTCTGCATATAAGGTTGTTGCAGCCTTGATGGAAGAAGCAAATCCTTGTGCTGTCTTTAAATAAGAATTATACTTTTGCTCCCAATTCTTCATCTTCGTTTGTGAGTAAACTATGCCTCCCTGGAGAACAAACAATGTATCAAGACAGTGTTGTTGTTGCTTTATTTGTTTGCTTAACAATGCCTCTCCTTCTCCTATGGCTGTATATTCAATTGGATTGGAGGAGGACACTCCTTGTCCGAACACTTGTACGTTGTACAAAATGACCAGCAAAATGAGGAACAAAATTTTACGAACGATTTGTGATTTCATATATTCCTTTGTTTTTCTTGTTAAACTCAACTCTACATCTTATCTCCGAAACAATGTCATTGCTAGCCTTGATGCCTATCATGTCAAGTTTGGCATTATTGCGGTCACCTGAGTATATGGTGACGGTTTTCAAACCGAAAAGTTGTTGGGGCAAGCTTCTACTTTGCTGGTAGTCAACAACTCTGTATAGCTCCACGTAATCAGTGGAGTGGGAGAACACCCCATGAAGGATAATGATTTGTTCTCCTGTGATGATATATTCCATTCTTGCAAGATAAACTAACTTGAAAAGAAGGTGGAACAATAGCAGGATGCAAGCATAGATAGCCCACTCATGATAGGCGAAACTACAAAACTTGTATATCCATATACTAGCAACAAGGAGGCACAAAGAACCTGTCTCATTGATTATGTATTGAAACCAATGAGGACGCAACGTAACCGTGCGAAACATAAATATGGTTTTGTTCATATCTCTTGTATATTTATATTTTATTAAAGGGATGGGAAGCGTTATCTTCCCATTCCCATACCTTCGTTCTGACCTCTACCTGGTTGCTCTGCCAAGCTTTCATATACGGCCGCAGACACTGCTTGTGGAGATACGACACCTGGTTTATGGAAAACTGGTGCTGACTCGTATATCTCTGGGCGAGGACGAGGTGGTGCGGACAAACCTGCCACTACATCCGCTCCAACAGTGACTGCTGCAAGGATGGCTGCGCCAAGATTGAAGCGGCTCTCAGGCTTGGTCTTCATCTCTACCTCTGGAAAAATCTTGTCGAAGAGCTTCATTCTTTGATAGTCGTTGATGGCAAGGAACTTGTCATACTGCTTTTGGGTAATCTCATGGGAAAAGACATTCCCATCTATTACTGCAGTCATCTTGTATTTCCCTTCAACGGCATTGCCATTGGCATCTTTGATTCTCTCTACTGCAATATCTCCGACTTCTGTAGCCCTGCCATGCTCTCCGCTTCGCTTCCATTCTTTGCTCGCCTTGATGTTATTGAGTGATTCACCGTTTATACTGGCATCGCCAAGAAGGTTGATTTTCGTTTGTTCTCGAAGGTCGTTGAGGTTGATTACTTCCTTTCCATAGAGAACAGTTTCCTTGGTTCTGGTTTCTACGGAAGGTAGTTTGCGAGGATCGGGATTCTCTTTGAGCATTTGCCATATCTCGCTGTCAGACGGCATCTTTACATCCTTTCCCTTTGCCTGTCCATAGTCTTGAAGCTTTTGAAGACCTTTCTTTATGGCATCGAAACGCTCTTGTTCTGATGTGTTCGAAGAAGTGATGATTTCATAGCCAAGTCCTGCTGCCTTTAAGTCTTTCAACACTTTTGCAAGTGAAGGAGGAATATTGGCATTTTGACCTCTAGTGTAACCACCCTGATAGAGGGTATTGCTTGCCACCACCTTCATCTTTTCCTTGTTCTCGTCTGTAAGTGGAATCATGTTGGTAAGCAACTTCGCACGTTCCTCGTCTGTGGAATATTTGAAGTTGTTGTACTGAGCTTCAGTAATCTTGAAAGACCACATGCCAACATCCTTGTTGGTTCTTACGTTCATCAGATAGTTGCCAGAAATCTCATCTTTCCACGCCGTGGCACTCGTGATTACTGCTGAGGACTTTTCACTGACAAGGCTGTAGTCACCATTTAAGGCAACAACTCCATTGGCTGTGGTGAGGTTTCCTGATTTCACGTTATCTTGCAACTCTCCGTTGGACGCATTTTTTATCTTAACCTCATCAAACACTTTGTCAAAGAGCTGAAGGCGGCATTTGTCTTCGTAATTGATGAACTTCAAGTAGTCTTCCTTGCTTATCTCATGGCTCATGACCTGCCCATTGATGACTGCTGTCATTCTGAATGATGGTTTCACTCCATCATGGGTAGGATAGGCTTGAATTTCACCTACTGTAACTCTTCTGCCATCCTTCACAGGTAAATAGAACCCTTCGTTTGGGTTGAGTGTTCTACCATCCACGACTCCGATGGAGTTCCATTTGTCAATATATCCCGAATGGTAGTCTTCTCTTTGGTTTTTCAAATCAATGATGTCGGAAGTTGACATATATTGTTGGGTGGCAACATCCTTCGAAAAGAGTTCCTTTTCTTTCTCTGGTGTTAGATGGATGGAAACATAGTCCTTGGTGTTGAGCTGGTCACGAGTTATCTTGTCGCTAAAGTCAGCTTTAATGACATTGTTCAGGATGGCAAGACGCTCATCGATGCTTACTGCGTTCTTTGTGCTATTCTTCTTACCTGTGTTCTTAAACTTCTCTGTCATCAGTTTTTTAACCTCGTCATCCGTCAGCTTGTATTGCAAGTCTGCATTAACAGAGGATGACTTGATGGTGAGGGTCTTGTTTTTTTCATCTATCACAACGCCATGGGATGCCAACAGATGCTGAAAGGTCTCTGGGGTGAGCGTTAAGTCTGGACTATAGAGATCTGATAATCTTTCTGCCTGTCCTTTAGGACGCACCAACTCCTTAGGCTTGCTTTCTATCTTCATGTTGGCAAGGGCATCCTGCTGTTGGTTGCCTTTGTCATAAAAGCCATAGCTTCCGGCCTTTAGTTCGCCTGGCTTCAATCTTCCGTCGGGACGGTCAATTACAACTGGCGCACTATTGGCAAAGAATGGTCGATCGTTGATTCTGCGAACATGATACCTGTCTCTTCCAAACAACATTCCGAAGACTGAGTTGTCAAATCTTCCAAAACCTGGTCCTGAAAATGGACGAAAACGTGGGTCGCCCATATAGCCGTATTCTCCTACGTTGAGTCGATGACCATTCAATCCCATGTTAACTGGAGAATTGGCATTTCTTGCTGCTACAAAGGAACCTGGAATGTAATAATCGTTCTTCACAATAGAAACAAAAGTGTTGTAGGCATTCTTGTCCCATACGGTTGTTCCTCCGTTCATCAAGGCTTCCAACTGCTTTTGGTTGATATTGTAATATCTTGGCTGCGAAGAGTTGTGTGACATGGTGACAAGCTGATAGGTGCCTGTCTCTGTCATTGAAATATGGGCTTGCATACCATTGGCATTCAATACGCTTTGCAGCTGTGGGGCTACATCCGTGGCTCGTGGATTTGTGTTTGTTCTTATGGTTCTCATACCTTATTATATTTATATAGGAAATTTTCCTCTTCCATAATTGCTTATGGAAAAGGAATGATGTATGTTATTTTGTTTCTTCTTTGTACACGATAACACAGGTGTGTCGATTGGCGGTGTATGGTTTGTAAAGGTTGATGCCGCCTCTGCTGATGCCTTGCATCTTGCTTTTATCTACTCCTGCCTTCATAAGTAGCTTGGCAATATACTTTGCACGCTTCACGCTGAGTGCTCTGTTGTGCTTCGGTGTGCCAGTCTTGCTGTCTGCAGCTCCTATAATCTTGACACTTAGATTGTTCTCCTTCACAGCTCCTGCTATTTCTCCTATGTTTACCAGTTGTTGCTTGTCAACAAGGTTGGTGGAGTTTATCTTGAAGAAGAATAGAATAGGTGCGTCCAGTTGAATGCCACTGTTCTCGACGGCTTGCTCTTCACTTGCCATTCTGTCTCTTAGCTTTCGAAGTCCATCAAAACTGTTCTTGGGATAGTTGGTCAAGTCTGTTACGCCTTGGTTGTCTGTGTCTAAGACCTCCAAAACAGGCTTACGTTCATATCCTTGTTTGCCGATACCGATGGTGAGTCCAACGGTTGCTTGGAAAAGGTTGTCACCGAAATGCTTGTTTTTCCCTAAACCATCAAACTTTTGGTAGGTACTGGTTCCTCCCAACTCGGCGGTAACGTGCAAGCGATTGGTTGCCCTGTAACTGCAGAGTAGGCCATATGAGAGGGCAAACGGAATATGGTGTAGCTCTGAGTTGTGAATTACACCAGCTCCAATATATGGAACCAAGTCCCATCTTGGAAGTGGATCGTAGGTGGTTCTGTAGAAACTCGATACGTTGAGCATCAAGTCTCCATGGTAATTTTGGAACTTCATGGCTTCATCGATTGCATTTGTGAACTTGAACCCTTGGTACACCAGGCGTGTTCCAAAGAAACGTGAATGCCATTTACCCAAACTGAATACCATGGTAGGACGTGTATGGCCAAAGAAGTCTGTGCATCCTACTGGTGCTCCAGAGAAGGTGGACATACCAGCCTTGATGCTGCCAAACCAATTGCTACCTATACTGGATAACTTATATTTCTCTTGTCCGGAAAGGAATGGCTTGCTGTCTTTCTTTTCAGTTCTGCCATTGGAGAAAGAGGATGCCTTGATATATTCCTTCTCATTCTCTCCATAAACTACCTGTGCCTTGGCTGTGCTGCCTATTACCAATAAGGCTGCCAGCAAAATCTTTAATTTCTTCATTTTATTTATTATTATAGTTTTGTCTTATGTTACATTTTCTCAGCTTCTATATCGTATAGATAAAGCTTATGTTGAAGAATGATGCTCTCGCATTTCTTCACATAGTCTTTTCTAGTCGCATAGCCTCCTGCCTTGATTGCGACAAGCCAGTTGTGATAGTCGGTTGGCTTGTATCGCCAATAGCGAGCGTATCTGTCACTCATCAACAACCTGGAATGATACTCGATGCTTTCCTCTGCCGAGGAGAAATTGCAGAATTTCTCGTTTTTGCGGTCATCATCATGAATGCTGTAGGGTAGGCCTCTTCTGAGCCAGTTGCTATTGGCCTTTATTCCAAAGAAATTATAGCCTATTTGTGCCAGGCTGCTGTTTCCCCATCTGCTTTCAAACGCCATCTGTGCCAGTATAACAGAGGCTGGTATGCCGTATTTTCTTTGTTGGCGCATGGCCGCTTGGGCATAATGCTTGATGAAATCATCGGGCGTAAGCACTTTGTCTTCGTCTATCTTCAATGCCTTGATGGCTTTCTCTCTCGTCTCTTTTATGTAAAGAAGCAAGTCGTATGGGTCTTCCAAACGGCCCCGAAGCCTACAGGTGATATGCAGATGTGGCCCAGTGGAGCGTCCTGTAGTTCCGCTGATACCTATTGGGTCTCCTGCATAGACCTTCTGGTTGTCGCTCACCCAAATTTCAGATAAATGGCAATAGCTTACCGTGTAATCGCCATACTGCATGGTGATATATTTCCCAGAGCCACTGTCGTAGCCTACGCCTTTCACGTAGCCATCGAACATGGATAGTACTTCCTCGTATCTTGCCCTAAGGTCAAGTCCCTTGTGTTGCTTGTGCTTCCCTGTGAAAGGATCAACCCTACTGCCAAAGGTGGAGTTTATCCTTATGCTTTCCAAAGGAAAACTCACACTTAGGTATTTGTCTATCCAGTAGTCCTTCATGTCTTTCTTTCCTTGCGCCATCCCCATCGGGGAATGGCAACATAGGAGAAATAGTAAAAATGAAAGAAATCTAATCATGCCTTATTCTTTATATAATAATACTTCTTTAGCTTGCAAAAGTAATATGAATGGAAGAAATTATGGGCGTAAATATAAAATAGCTTTTTATTTAACATATTCTTTTTCTAAAGACTTTTGTGTAAATTATTATAAATGAGGCTGCTCGCCCCCTTTAACCCCTCGGTGTTTTCAGGTATAGATTATTAAGGTTGAAGGCTATTTGTAGCAAGAGCTTTGATTTGGATAGGGATAAAATCTATGTTAAATAAAAAGATATATCGTATTTGTGGAAAGCCTTGATAAGAAAATGTGTACTTTTGCCGAAAACTTTAAACAAGAATAAGATTATGAACGAATTGAAATTTTCTGAAAGCGAAATTCCATACGAGGAGTTGGCTAACTTCGGACTCTCACAGGAAATGATAGACGACTTTCCTGAAAGTATTATGAATAAGTTCCTTTCTGGGCAAAGAACTCCCTTGCTCCCTATTGAGAGAGCTGATTTTGATGGAGTTGTCCACAAGGATTTTGCTCGAATCCGCTTACAGCAAACAGAGGATGGGCTTCATCCAGTGTTCTTGCCTCTCATCGCAAAGAACAATCTTGAGTATTTTACGGAGGAACAGAAAACCGCTTTGCAAAACGGACAAGTTCTGAAGGTGTTGCTACCGTCGAACAATTCCTGGAACTATGTGCAGCTCGATGGGGCTACAAATGCTACCATTTCTGTAAAGGCAGACATCATTGACCAGAACTTATCTACATTGGCTAACAAGGTGGGGCTTTCTGAAAGTGAGCTTATGGAACTTGAAGAAGGAAAGGTTGTTACCAAGGGAGAGGAAGACAAGATGTTTTCTGCCGGCATCGACTTGAACGAGGAAACTGGAGTCCGCAGTGTCAACGGTGATGCGCAAAAGTGGCAGGAGGAAAAAGATGGCAACGTGATGCTAGACAAGTATAACTTTGGCATCTATGGCTGTTGGACAAAGGATGACAAAGGCATGCTTTCTTATGTCCCGGAGGATGAATATTCCGAGGAGATGTGTGTGGCACAGGATGCTGCTATAGAAAAGGCTAAACAAAGTCGTGGAATACATATGTAATTAAGGCTAGATTATATGGAAATTGTAGGTTTTGTGGACGAGGAACGCCTGAATGGTATGTTCCTGTCGAGAGATATAACGGAATTGGATTACGTGAAGCATCATTCCCAAGGGATGTTGGATGCTTACTTTTCCTTCATTGCCGACAACAACCTTCCTGACAACAACACTTCTGCAACAAAATTCCTAGAGGAGGAGAATGTCAGCTATGGAAATGAGGAGGATGAAGGGAATGATAATCAACAAGAGGAAGTGGATGTGCCTTCTTATGTTGACATCTACCGAAAGTGGGTAGATGAAAATGAAAAGGTGAATATTCTCCTTACTGGGTGTGAAGAGGCTGCTATTGTTACGCTTTGGAGATACAATAATCCAACTGCGAGCAAAACGGACTGTGCCGTTCAAACGCATCTACTAGAAGACAAGGTCATCGAATGGTGGGACACCATTGATTTTGTCAAGGGTGCAATGGGAGATGGACACTTTTCTTTGATAAATCCAACTTTGGCAAATATCAAAGAATTGATTTTTGATGCGGCCAATCAGGCTTGCATGGAATAGGTTTTACGATAACAGTAAATAGAGTTTTTCATAAATGTAAAGTTAAGTTAAATGTCAGTCCCTCGCTGCTTGTGAAAGTAGCGAGGGATTTCTTTATCTGTGCAAATGTCTCTTCTCTTGCCTAGGAACTTCGTCACTTTGCTCCTGGCTTTCGTTGGAGCTTTGTTTTTGGTCTGGGGCAAGGCTTTCTTGGCTTTCAACAATACCGTTACCGTCAATATCTACTTCTACTGGCGTGGAAGAACGGAGGTCAATGTCTTGGCTTCCTCCTTTTTTGAGAATGTCGATACGTTGTATGATGATCTGCGATGCAACATCTGCAGAAGATAATACTTGCTTGGTGTAGCTTGGGTCTTTTCTTAGACGCTCTTTCCACATGGATGTTTGCTGTGGCGTTGTTACATCAAAGTGGTTCTTTTGACCAAGGATGACACTGCCAACCAAGGAAACCAATTCTTCTCTGGATAGTGACTCGAAGCTGGTCTTTCTTGCCTCTGCCTTTCTGGTGCTTCTTGTCAGTCCCATTCCTAAGTCTCGATAGAAATCTTGCTCTTTCTCATAGTGTTGAACAGGTGCCACATGGATGGTGTCGTTCTTCGCACTGTAGGAGGCAAGGCTAGGCTTGCCATCGAAGGCAATAGCGGTCTGCCATGCTCCTTTGCGGAGTAGTTGGCCCAGTTCGTTACTTTGCTTGTAACGATTGGAGGCGATGCTATCTAGTTTTAACTCCTCGTAATCCTTCGGGTGCAAGATTGGATAGTTGGTTTGCTCGATGTTATATAACTCTGTTACACCAACTTCTTCTATGATAGGGAAGAAGGTGGCATCTGACTTCACCAGCAAGTTGTTTGCCTGGATATCTTCCTTGCTTATATAAATAGGTAAGGTATAGGCGTTCTTTTCTGCGTCCAAGGCCAGCATGAAAGAATCCATTCCTTGGTATGCCTTCTTGCTTAGGTCGCATGGAACCTGCTTGTCGCTCTTTATCCATGGCATATCGCCATAGGTGAGTTGAAGGGATAGCTTATCAGCCATCATCTCTCCATAACGCTGATAGGCCGCTCTTTGCTCTACTTCTGGACGATGCCATCGACCATTGTCTTTTTCCTCTACGGAAACATAATATGGCTTGGTCTTGCCCTTTTGTTGAGCGACTTCTTCATAATTGAGAGGGTAGAGACCTTTGGTGTATTCATACAAGACTCTATCTGCTACTTCTTCTGCGGATGTATAGTGAATGTGCAAAAAGTCAGACATGACATTCCAGAACTTTGAAACGGCATTGTTCATTTGAGTGACGGCCTGGGTCTCTGCGGTCTTCTCGTCCATACTCTTGTTGCTAGCAACAATTTCCTTAAGCTTTGACTCCAAACGCTCTGCGCCTCTTCTTCCAGAATAGGTGGCAAGGACTTCCTCGGCAATGTCATCGGTGGCAATAAGCTCGGTGTGGAGGTCTCTTACTTCGTTCCAGAGGTTCGACTTTTTCATCATGCCTACGACATTCTTCCATTCTTTCCAGTTCCTGTCTTGCAGTGCTTCCGCCCACAAGTGGGTGTACTCATGTACTGGTGGCTCAAAGCCCTTTGCCTCAGGATAAAGGTAAATCTTTCCTTGATAGGTGAAGCCCAGTAGCTTGCCGTCAGGAGTGCGTAGTTCTTTATGCTGCCTTCCTCTAGGGGATATGTTTATCTCGTTGGCATTGGCCAAGTCGGTGTATTCTCCTCTGTCCAGGAGGTCGAAGATTCCTTTGCCGATGTTCAAAAGGCGTTGGCGGTCTGGATTGTCATAAACGTATTCCTTTACTTGGGAATGTTTGTTTGCCTTGAACTTTGTTTCGGGAGAATCTTCTACTTTTATAACGATAGAATATCCTTCGGCCGCTCTTCCTCCTTTTTTGATGATGCTGAGTGCGTTAGCTCGATGATCAGAAAGACGGACTGTTGTTTTTTCTCCTTTGTCGTTGGAAAAATTAATATATTCAGAAACTTGAACATCTTTACCGTGAGGGTGTAACCCTATGCCTTTATATAACTCTTTTGTAAAATTGCTGGCGTTAATACCTATATTTGTATTAAAAGATGTTATAAAATGGGCTAAATTCCCAAGAAATAGATACTTAGATGGAAATTTTTTATTATCTTTGCCATCAGAAGGGGCAACGCTCTGTGCGCCATCAGGAGACGTTCCTGATGGGAGGTACCCACGACGGTGGGAGTCGGCTGAGTTTCCAATATTGGATTTGAGAGATTGCTCCTTTCCTAGACGGTGCAGTTCTGCGATTCGCTTGTCGATTCGTGAGATTGCATCGTCTTTTTCTTTTTCCGTCAATCTCTGTGGCGCAACCTGTCTAGAACTCTCTTCCTTCACTTTCTTAGGTGCATAGTTTACATTGCCAAAGAAGGACTTAATGGCTTTTTGGTCAACTTCTTCGGCATTTATGTTCTTTACCTCTTTGAGGTCATTCTGTTTGGAAGCGTCTTCTGCATCCTGTAGTGATTCCTTTGGTGACTCTCTTTTTGCGGCTACAGGTACAGGTTTGACAGGAGTCTGACCTCTTGCCTCGATATTCAGAATTCTGTCAAGTTTTTCTAGCTTGCTCACTTTATTTGTGTCGATGACACCATCATGGTCTTTGTAAGCTTCAACCATATTTTGTAGTTCTTGCTTGAAGTTCATGAATGATGATTGAAGGTCTGCTATGAGTTCAGCTTTGTCTTCTGCAGCTAGTGGCAAGGTTCCTTGGGCGTAGCTTGAATATTCCTCCTCGGCACTATAATATGTACCGTAAAGGCTATCTACTTTGGAACCATGTGGAAGAAGCTCCTTGTTTCCGGACAGAATGTCCTCTTCGTCCTCCATAGATTCCACATAGTCCTTCATCTTGGGGATGCTCAACTCCTTTCGAAGGCGAGATTGCTCATCCAAACCCTCGAAAAGCAAGGCTTGCATTAATTCAACGCTTTCTTTTCCATGCAACGGAATTTCCTTGTGGGTGTTGAGATTGAAAGCTATAACTCTGCCGTCGTTGGTAGCAGTAACGGCATTGACTGTTCCCTCTCTAGCTTCAAGCAAAGGTGTGTTGTTCTCCTTGGCAAAGATTTTGTCTTCACCAAGTTTGTTGCCCAGAACATTCACTAGCGAACGAGTTAAACCATTAACCTTCTCGTTATTTATTGCATGTGCAATGCTGTTGAGCAAACTCTTTGCTTTGTATGCGTTGTCCTCGTTGATGGTAATGCTACTTAAAGCGTTGCTGTGGTTGGTGTAAACGCTAACTTTAATATCCTTTTCACTGGTGAGTGACCATGAAACTGGAATAACTTTTCCATCGAAGAAACCTACAGGGTGGGCTGTGCGTAATTCCATAGGAATACTGCCACCTATTGTTGGGGGATAGGTTTGGCGCAAAAGATTGTGCATTCCTTTGTAAAGCTCCTTGCCGTCTTCGAAGTTGGCAAGTTTCTCTTGAAATTCCTTTTGTCGTTCTTCTTCCATGATGGTATATTTTTCATTCAGCGACTTATGAAAATCAGCGTAGGCAACTTTTTCTTCGTTTGAGGAAAGACTACCATCTTCCCATTTCTTCAGAACAAGACTTGGGGCATCAAAGATCAGTCTTCCTCTGTCATAGGAGTCAATCTTAATGATGCTTTTGTCATTATTGGACACAAAGTATTTGCCTACAAGGCTTTGTGCCTCGTAGTCTTGCGCCATGTTCTCGTATCGTTCTGGAAGTTCATATCCTCGCTCCTTCAGAAGTAATAATCTTCCAATCTGTCTGTCTTTTGTGTCAGGTGTGAGCTTTCCGTCTATCCATGTAGCCATCAATCCATTTTGCCATTTGACGGCGGCAAACTTTGTAGGGGATGATTTATCCTTTCCTTGTTCAAATGCCCATTTGCCAATGGAAACAGCCCATTGGTCAATAAGGGAACCCTCTTTGTTTTGTGAAAGATACTCTAGCTCTTCTGGGCTGTAGAAATGGTTCTTTGGGAATGGCTTCGCTTTTGGGGTGGTATGTTCTTTTGCTCCACCGAATAGCTTCTGCCATCCGCTCAGAAAATTACTAATGATGTTTTGCTTTTCTTCTTTTGCCATTATTTCTTGCTTTGTCTTAAACAAACAGAAGGTAGTACCATCTTTCATGATGACACTATCCCTGTTTGTGTTCTTGTTATTTCTTTGGGAATATCATGTGTAGGATGCCAATGGCTCCTACTGCCAAAACTCCAAATATATAGATGAAGTGGAGAAATCTATGACTGTGCTGTTTGCGCTGTTCCATTTGCATCTGTAGTTTTGTTCAAGTCCCAGGCAGCAATGCTCTTTACCTTGCATTCTATCTGAAGTTCTCCTTTGAAGATGCCTAGTTGCAAGTCTCCATGGACTTCCACGTACTTCTCTGCTGCAAAGTAATCCTCATGGATAGGGGAGAAGTTTACAAAGCTTACCCATGTAAACTCTCTGTTCTCTCCCTCTTTGTCAGAGGAGAATGCTGCGAACGACTGAAAGTCCTTGCCTTTCTTGTCTTTCAGCTCCTTGATGCCTTTCTTGCTTACCTTGCCTCGGAACTCCATGCTTCCCTCCAATCGGTCATTGGTAGTGGACTCGTTTACCTCGATGTTGGAGTCGGTGCGAAGGTTCAGGTAGATGTTTCCGTCGTGTTTTCTGATGTACATCACGCCGTTTACCGTTACCTTTCTGCCAGCGGAGTAAGAGGCGGCTGTCTCTTTATTTCCTGGCGCAGACACCGTTACCCATACTTCTTTCGCAGTTCCATCCTTTCCCAGCAAAGGAACAATCATGCCGAAGGAGATGAATTTCTCTCCATCCTTACTCTGCTTCTCTTCTGCGGAACTGCTGATGGTTCCACATGCTGTTACGTTACACTTAATCATATTTTTATTGTTTTATATGTTTATATAAGTATATAATTATTTCTTTATTTATGCGAGGCGTTGGCCTTGTTGCTGCTGTTGCTCTGGGGATTCCGCATCAAATTGCATGGATGCCGTTGCCTGTGCCTTTTCTACATCTTGGCGAGTCATCTTTACAAGATTGCTATTTTCCTCGTCTGGCGATTGCTGTTTAAGCTGGCTTTCGGCTTCTTCCTCGGCTTGTATCTCCTCGCTGCTTCTCAACTGCATGGCTACTGTAAGGGCGGCAGAGAACAGACTTCCTATAAGTGAAGAGATTGGGTCTCTTCCAGAAAGGTCTTCTCCGTTGTTGCTCATTAGCAATGACAACCATTTTGTGGGGTCGTTACTGTTGGTGATGGATGCCAGAAGTGCTTGTGTCGGGTCTGACGCTTGTTGCTGATAGGATGGGGCTTTGCCTCCTGCAAACAGCATTTGACTGCGGTAAGCGGCTAACGCATCGTTTCCATTCTTATCCAGGGCTGCCGCTTGATTACTTCTAACCTCCATTTCAGCGAGGTATAACTTAGGGTCAAACTTCTCCCAATTTCCATTGGCATTGAGGTATTTTGTCTCAAAATGTAAGTGTGGCCCTGAAGAGCGGCCTGTGTTGCCTGAGACTCCTATTTGATGCCTTGCATTTACTATGTCGCCTGGTTTTACGCCAATTTGATTGAGATGCATATAGGTGGTCTGGATTTTTGTTCCATCTTGCCTGTCATACTCGATTACTACATAGTTTCCTGCTCCCTTGTCTTGTTTGCCAACGGTAACAACCTTTCCATTGTCTTCGGTTGCATATACAGGATAGTTTTTCCCTTGCGTGGAGAGGTCCAGCCCTCCATGCTTATGCCCTGGTCTCTGTACTCCAAACTCAGAACTGAGTTTTACGACAGATAAATCAATAGGCAAACCCCAATTGCCTTGCAAGGGTGTTAGGGTTATAACAGAGGTCGTTGACGACTGACCTCTAGCATATCCTGTTACCAATCCTTGGCTTTGGGCTTGCTGAATGCCTATTTGATCATATTTTCCTAGCCCATACTTGTTAATCTCGGATATAAGCTTGGAAGCATAGTCTGGATCTGTGGCGTAGCCGCCAGCCTTGATGCCGTTTGCCCAAGAAACATAATCGGTGGGCGAATAGTTCTGGCAGTGGCTGTAGCGGGATTTCATCAAGACCTTGGAGTGGTCTTCGATGCTTTCCATCACATTGTTGTATCTGCGGAACTTCTCGTTTGGACGGTCATCGCTGTAATAGTCGTAGGCTCCAGTCCAACTGCTGCCAACCTTTACACCGAAGAAGTTGTTGCTCCTTCTTGCAGGGGTAGATGTGCCAAAGCCGCTTTCCAAACCCATCTGTGCCAAGGTGATGGAAGCTGGAATACCATATCTCTTCTGTTGCTCGATGGCTACCTGGGCATACTGGCTGTAAAACGCTTGCTTGTCTAATGCCATTTATGATAGTTTTATGAGGGCGCACCTTTAGATGCACCCTCGTGTATTACATATGTAGGCCTGTTCTGTGAGTTTCCGTAACAGTTTCCTGTACCTTGTTCTCAGGGGCAGGCTTTTCCTTAATCTCTACTTTCTCTGATTCGCTAACAGCCTGTTGAGATTGCTCTCCTTCCATGCCTCTTTTCAGCATAGGCTCGAAGATGACGGCGGCCAAAGCCCTCTTGTAGGCTCCCATATCTTCGGCAAGCCACATCTTTTGCCATTGTTGCTTGTTGATAGGAGCTTGTACACGCTGCCCATTGATAGTGGCAAAGATAAGCTTCTGCTTGGCATCCTGTGCGCTCGATGTTATGGAAGGACGCTCTATGAGCTTCATATCCACATCAACCTTCTTAGGGGTGATAAGGTCTAGCTTGGTGTCAGGATGCTTGGTGGCCATCTCGTAATATCTTTGTGCTAGGGCATTGTGGACTATTGCCTGTTTGTCCGTCTTGATTACGTTGTAGAACGTGTTCAAGTGCTCCTTGGCAGGATATACAGAGAAAGAAGGCTCGTTCTCTGGCTTGATGAAGAAGGCATATCTACCGTTGTCATCCTTGATGGCTTGGAAGTTCTTGATGATTACTTTTTTCTTTGGGGCGGCTTGTTTCTCTACATCAAGTGTATGATGGGGAACCAACTCATACTGCTTCAAGTTGTTGAGCGTGACTTCTTTCCCTTGGAAATAGGAGTTTGGCTTATTCAATCCAAGTGAACCACCGGCATTATAGAACCTCACATCGTCAATGCCTTCTTTCTTCAAGGCTATGGTGATTCTGTCCTTTCTCATGCCAGGAACCTCGTTGTTCACTTCCAAGGATGCTCCAGCAGGGAGAATGACATCTGCTTCTTTTCGCAAGATGTCTTTTACCACTACTATTTCCTTGGTCTCTATGTTTGGCAGCTTGGCCAAGTCTTGGGAGATGGAATATTTTGATGGTTTCTCCATCGTCTTTCCTGGAAGCTGTCCACGGATGGATTCATAGTCAACCTTTCGCTTTGCCACAAGGTTGTCAATGGTCTCTACAGCATTGTTCACATCTCTTTCTACTATTCCCAAGAGTTTTGGATTTTCCTTTATCTCTCGTTCCCAATAAGGAATAAGTTTCTCATTCTCTTTTGAGAGTATGGCAGGAAGTCCCTGGCGAGCCATCATAACTCCTGCTGCAAGTTCTCTCACCAGTTGCTCATGCTTGGCATCGTCCTCTGGGAGGAGGTTGTTTCTGCCCGAACGGTCAAGACGGTTCTCTGTACCTGTGGCTGCAACCACGGCTCTGTAGATGTCGTTTGCTTTGTAAAGGGCAGCCATCTTTTCATTTCCAACTTCGCCTTTCATGCCGCTTACGACAATCTTGTCTTCCTTGGAATCGTATTTGGCATCTTGCAAAACCATCACTCGCTCATATTGCATACCGCTTTGCTTGGCCACTTCCTTGGCAGTGGCGTATGCTTTGTTCAGTATTGCTTTTGTGTCGAAGCTTTGGCTGACTGTCTTCTTTGATTCCAACTGGTCGCATATGGCTACTCGTTCTCCTGCTCGGATGAGTTTTGGAAGGTAGGTGTCAAGTGCTTGATGTGGAAATCCTGCAAGATGGAAGTCTTTACTTTCATTCATCTTGGTCAGGGTGATTCCCAACACTTCCGAACCTCGCTTGGCATCCTGCTTGTACATCTCATAGAAATCGCCAATGCGGAACAATAGAAGTGCATCGGGATGCTTGCCCTTCAACTCTTTCCATTGTTTCATAATAGAAGAGTATTTCCCTTTTTGCTCTTTCTCGTTTTGTGAAAGCTGCGCTCCCTTGTTCTTCAGAATTTCCACGTAAGCGTCATGGTTGTTGGCGTTCATGGTGGTTTGCTCCACATTGTAGATGTTCTGCATAACTCGTGTGGCATGTTTGGTATAGAAAGACTTCTCGTCATCAGGAAGTTTGTCAAACTGCTTGCTGGTGATGACTTCGTCCTTATCCATGGCGTTCTGATACCCCCAACTAGTCCAATGGAACTCCATGCCTTTCTCGTTCTGCTTTACAGGCATGTGGTTCTCCTTGGCAGGATTATAATAAGTATAGACATTCGTCTTATACTTGTTGGCATCCGAATTGAGGTTCATCATAATGTTGTTGTAGGCCGTGATAGGGGTGTGGGTGTTGATGAACTCTGCATTACCTTTCTGGGATTTGTTCATCCAAATTCCCTCATTCTGCTTGGCAGCAGATAATGCTCCAACGAGAAGGGCTGCATGGGTAAGGGCTTTGGCTGTCGCCTCGCTGGCCTCTTTTGATTCCTCTTTTTTCTCTTGTTGCTCTTTCTTCTCTTCTGCTGCGGCTTGATTTGCCTTGTCCTTTTCCTGCTTGTCTTTCTCGGCTTCTTGTTTATGGTGTTCCTTGTGAACCTCTTCTTTCACAATGGATGAAGCCTTTTTCTCAGCTTCTTCCATAGGAACGCCTGTAGATGCTATCTGTTTGGCCTTACCTACGACATCTGTCTGGATATTGCTGTCTTCACGAGGAGTTTTCTTTTCCTCGCTCGCCTTTTTTGCTTGATATTCAGTTGACAACTCTTTGTATATGGCAGACATGTTTTCTGCCTTGCTGAGAGCAAAGTCGTAATCGTGGACATAAGTTTCTATGAAAGAACCATCATTTAACTTTTCTCCTACTATGACTTTGTTGTCGCTAGCGTCATAGTGGTAATCTAGAACCTTCCCATTCGGCATGGTGAATTGAGGTGTCAAGTCTTCTCGAAAGCTCTTGGCTACAGCCTTTGCCTCTGGGGATGGAATCTCTACTAAAGGCTTTACGCCTTTTTCCAAGCCCATCTGCTGGTCAATGAACTTCACTGCATAGCTTGGAGTCTTTGGCATACCGTAACGCTCGATGGCCTCTCGGATGTCATTCTCACTGTACTTTCTCAACAAGTTGTAGGTTCCACCTACTGAATTGTTATATACAACAGCATAGTTCTCATCATCAATGAGAACATCATCACCATAGTCTGGTGTCATGCTGGTCTCTACATGCTCCAAGTCCATGCTGTCACCTTGATCATATTCTTTCGCCAGGGCAAGGATGCCTTCATAGTTCTCGGCATCCTTTAGTTTGTCAAACTCGGCGGTCTCGGATTCCATCTGAAAGTAGTTGTAGGACGAGAAATATTTCTTCTCATCCTTTGGGTCAAGCTGTATGGTCTGACCTTGCTCCTGGTAGTCATTTCGAGAAAGAACCTTGTTCATATTTTCTTTTTCCATGAGAAATTCTTTTCCAAATTTTTCCTCGATGTTGTTATGGTAGGAGGTTACCACCTCCTCGGCTTGTTTGATTCGATGAACAATTTGGCGTTTTGCGTCATTGTCCACAACATCGGGATATAATGCGTTGATGTTTGAATACGCTGCCTCTATGTTGTAGAGGCTTCTGCCTTCCTTGTGGCTATAGCGGAGGTTAGGCAAGAAGTCTGCTCCTGCTTCTATGATTTCCTTGTTGGATGCCTGGTTTATCCAAGCTCCTACATTGGGATTCCCCTTGTAATAGTCTCGTAGCTCGGGAAGAGTCTTCACAGACAAAACTGTATGCTCACTGTTGGGAGTGGAAGTTATAGTTTCCATCAATGAAGTGAAGTAGTCCTTTCCTTGTGAAAGGATTTCAGTCTTTGTCTCTTTTTCCTGGAATTGCTTCATGTTTGAAAGCTCTTCCCACACATAGCCTAAGTTCTGGTTTATGCCCTGGCTGTGGTCATAGTTAGTGCAGTGAACTTTTTCCTCACCTTCTGATGTTTTATATGCAACTTCAAGAGTGTCTTTCTCTTTGTTGTAGTCAACGGTGAGAATGTCGCCAGAGGGCATTGTAATCTTGTTGTTGACGGAAGGCCATACCTTGGCTATGACCTCTTTCTTAGCATCTTCCTCCTTCAGGTCTTGAAGTTGTTGCTCATTCTTGTTTTTTTCTTCCACACCATCAAGAGAACCATCCAACAGGGCCTTTTCTCCTAATTTTCGGCGTTGCTCGTCGATGTGTTCTAAAACCATCTTGGATGATTTATTCACATCTGACATCACCGACTTCAAGAACTTCGGGTCTTTCTTCAACGAACCTATCCAATTTTGGAGATAAGCTATGTTGTTCTCTCGTATTCTGCTATCAAAACCCATGGCATTGCCTATGAGGGCTGATGTAAGCTCCGCAACAAGTTCTTCCTTGGCGTATTGGTCTGAGCCAAATTGGTCTATCTTTACGATGCCATCACGACCAAGGCGTGACTCGTGACCTGTGGAGTGAGCCATCTCATGAATGGTGGTGCCGTAAAACTCCATTCCGTCCTTGAAAACATCCTCTGGGGTATTGCTGATATTGAACTGCTTTTTGGAAGGAACTACTATCTGGTCTCTTTTGGGACTATAGAAAGCGGATTCATTGAACTTCTCGTATTCTATAGGACACACCCAAGACTGTTCTTTCAGGAGGTTGTCGAAGGCCTCGTTCTTGTACATTCCTACCTCGTCCTTGATAGGCTCTGACTTGAAACGATTCAAGATGGCATCGTATTTTTCTTTGTTGACCTCTTCCAGGTTGGTTTGGTCTATGTTCCATTCGTTATATACCTTCAGATAAGGGCGAACGGTGCATTCGGCTTGCTCCTCCTTTGTCATGTTACGATAGTCGCTTTCTGACAGTTTCTTGCCGTCCTTGTCCTTGATTCGCAAGTCCCACTTGAAGATAGGAATACTGTGCTCGCCTTTCTTGATCATGCCTCCTGCATCCCTTATCTGTTTGATGGTAAGGTAAACTGGCATTCTGTAATGCTCCATCGTGGTGTGGATTTGGCACAGGAAAGCATTGCTGCCTGTATAAGGGCGACCCACGAGATTCTGAGGCAAGCCGAACTGGGCTGTGCGCCCATCCGTCCAACCTTTCTTCCATTTGCTTTCCTTCATTTGCTCCATTCTTGCGATGAGCATGTCGGAAAACTTCTGAAGGGCGTTGTCTATTCGGTCAACTTTCCCTTCCTGCTGCTCCGAGGCTTGTTGAGATGATTCTTTTTTTGCCATTGTATTTTTTTATTTATTGGGTTGTGTTTTATTTCCAATGGCAAAGTAACTGATTAAATACAAGATAGGTGGTATAAAAACGATATACCTTTTTATTTAACATATTCTTTTTCTATAGATATTTATGTAAACGATTATAAATGAGGCTGCTCGCCCCCTTTAACCCCTCGGTGTTAATGCAAGGGTATAGATTATTGAGGTAGATGTAAAACAAAAGCGATACTCCGACTTGGAAATACCGCTCTAACTTAATGACAAACTAAAACCTCCCGATTCTCTCGAACCAGGAGGTATTTCTAAAATTAATATAACTGGCACTTAACACCTATTTAATGCCCATTGATTGGGTTGTTGTTTCTTCTTGGCTCATATGCTGCTCATAATTCTGCGATGCTAATGCCTTGTTCTCATCATACTTGCGAAGGACAGCATTCGCCAATGTGTTGATAGGGATGGCTCCCTTGTTGTAAGCGTCTGCAGCATCTCTTGATATGTTGATGACGCTAGGCACGCCGTCGATAGTGGCTATCATACTGCTTCCCTTCATCGCTGGATTCACTATTCTTGAATTCAAAGGCTCGTCAGGATAAACCTTGTAGGTCTTTGCTACATTGTTACTTTTTGCTAAACCATCGCTGATGGCAGCATGACCTGCTTTATTCAAGATGTTTGCACCTCCAAATCCAATAAGCAACAGCTTCA
>UMLM01005141.1_pt1 | contig 27662 bp, 49 predicted proteins | sample 1966571 | NCBI WGS metagenome assembly UMLM01 (sample SAMEA4836203, study PRJEB28245) | human gut metagenome | biome: gut microbiome; material: fecal sample | place: Denmark | collected 2008 | reverse complement strand
TGGTCAGAGTCAGGGACAGCGTGCCCGATTCGGGCACGGTCCCCGTGACCGTGGTTTTTGCGTTCTTGTATTTCCACGGGTCGCAGCTGACTGTGACCGGGATGGTCTGCATCATTTTGACAAGCTCCACCCGCCCAACGGAGCATCGCCCACTGTAATAATGGGCGGTGTCCTCGGGGAAGGTCACTTTCACGCGCTTGCCGTGGACTTTGTTGCAGAAGTCAGAAATCGTGGCAGGCCATTTCTTGCCGCTCACCGTGTCCACGCCGGTGAGCTTCAGTACAACGGTGCGGTTTTTGTAGGTCACTTTGCCGGTCAACACCTCGGAAGCGTCCAGCAGACCGTCCCGGCCCGGAACATCAATCATATTCGTGCGGACTTCCGGCAAAGAAATGGACTTGCTCGCAAGAAGCAGGCCGTATTCTGTGTAAGTGTCTTTTCCGTCAAAAAATACTTTTCCTATCATACAGCCCTTGCCTTCCTTGCATTGATTTTGGCCAGTTCTTCATCCATGCCTGGGGCAAGCAAACCGATAACCTGGCCACTGTCCATGATGACTTTCATATTTGCCAACATAGGCAAATACTGTTCCAGCAGCATTACAATTCTGCCGGAATCGCCACCCCCGCTTGTGCTTGCCGCTCCGTAAGAGCCACTTGTATAGTTTCTGCTGATGTTTGCATCTGCTGTAATGGTTCCAGCGTCAAAATTCATGCTGCCTTCAATGTCATTTTTCACAGACGCGAATTCATCGCTAAAGCCTTCGCCCAGACCTTCGGCCATGAAACCGCCGATTCCGGCAAAGACCTTGGAAGGGGAGTGGATGCCCAAAATGCGCTTCACGCCGCCGACAAGGCTATTCACCTTTTCGTTGAACCAATCCTTGATATTGTCCCACATTCCGGCGATACCGTCTTTCAGCCCCTGAACGATGTTTCTACCGATGCCGCCCCAGTCGTAGTTTCTGATTGTGTCGGCAATAGCAGCGATAACGCGCGGGACGGCTGCAATCAATTCCGGGATTGCCCCGATAATGCCGGTAATCAGCGATACAATGATCTGCGGCGCTGCAAGGATGATCTTGTCAAGGTTGTTCACGATGCCGTTGACCAGCGCAATAATCAGCGTAGGGACTGCCGCGACCAGCTCCGGGATGCACTTGATAATTCCGTCAATCAGCGCAAACAGAAGATCAATGCCCATCTGGATAATGTTCGGCAGCTCTACAATGATTGCGGCGAGCAAGTTGCCAATAATCATAGGTACTGCCACGATAAGCTGCGGAATCGCGTCAATCAGGCCCTGCGCAAGCGTCATAATCAGCAAGATTGCCGTTTCAATGAGTTGCGTCAAAAAGTCCGGGCTTGTCAGCATCTGCACAATCGTCAAGGTCACTTGCACAATGCCGTCAATAAGCGTGGGCAGGTTTTCTATCAGGCCATTCGCAAGGAAGAAAAGAATGTCGATTGCTGCTTGCGTAATTGCAGGTAGGCTATCAATGATACCCTGTCCCAATGCGCCGACAAGCGCAACCGCCGCCTGCAAAAGCGCAGGCAGGTTGTCTGTGATGGTTGTTATGACCATCGGGATAATAGTGGTAGATGCAGATGTAACAAGCTGTGAAATGCCGCCCAACATGACACTAACGCGCGGAATAATATTTCCAGCCGCCGTCTCCACGCTGCTGACAAAATTGCCAATCAGCGTATCAAGGTCTGCGTTGTCGGCTGCAATGCCGGTTATCAGGTTGCTCCATGCGGACTTTGCCGCGCTGACGCTGCCCTGAATAGTAGACGCAGCCTCTTTTGCCGTTGTCCCGGTAATGCCCATTTCCGTCTGCACCACATGGATGGCGTCTACGATGTCGGAGTAAGATGAAATATCAAACTTCTGCCCAGACAGCTTCTCCGCGTCCGCAAGCAGACGCTCCATTTCCTCTTTGGTGCCGCCATACCCGAGTTTTAGGTTGTCCAGCATGGTGTAGTTCTGCTTTGCAAAACCCTGATAGGCGTTCTGTATCATCTCCATGCCGGTGCCCATCTTATTGGCGTTGTCTGCCATGTCGGTGATGGCCTGGTCCGCCTTTTGAGCTGCTTTTTCTGTATCTCCGCCAAGGCTCTGGAGCAGTGAGGCCGAAAAGCTGGTCACCGTGTCCATATATTCGTTGGCGCTCATGCCAGCGGTCTTGTATGCGTTTGCGGCGTACTCCTGCACCTTGTCCGATGCAGTCTTAAAGAGGGTATCGACGCCACCCACTAATTGCTCATACTCGGCATATTGGTCAATGGACGCCTTTGTCAGCGCCGCCATGCCAGTAGCCGCAGCTGTCAAAGCCGCAGCTCCCACCTTTGCCGCAGTAGCAAGGCCGCTTTTCAACTTGTCGGCAAAGCCGGACGCTTTGCCGGAAGCATTGTCCAGCCCATTTTCGTATCCGCTGGTGTCCAGCGTAATTTTTGCATACAAGTCAAACAAGTTTATCGTCCTCACCTCCGACCTTTGCGATTTTTTCTTTCATTCGGTCAACGATTTGTTCCGGCGTCCTGGTTTCCTCCGGATTCGGCTCTATGAGGTCAGCATACCGCGCCTTGATATAGCCGCCCACCACGTACCGCGCCGTGTTTTCCGCGATTGCTTTGAGCGCGTCTGTCACATAGACCCGGTATGCCTTTTCCACGCTGTCCTGTTTGGCGCGGGCAAGGGCATACCGCAGGAACGCCTTTACGCTACGGGGGCCTTGGTATTCTCCTGCGCAGAGCCAGAGGGTTTTTCTGTGCTCTGCGCTGAGATAAAAAGTTCCGTGAACGCTTCGTCTGTCATCAGGTCAATAAAATCCTTGGTCAGTTTTACCAGACTCAGAGCGCCCGTGTAAGCCTCCGGGCTTGTTCCCTCAATGGAGGACAGGATGGAGATTACATCGCCCTTATGACCGCGCAGAAGGGCGGGAACGGCCTTTTTTGCCTTCTGTAAAAGGAACTTCTTGGCTGTCATGCCATCCGGCAGTTGTTCCCGCTTAAACAGGGCGGCGGCGTTCTCGTCCTCCGCAATGTTGCAGATTGGCTCGATCAGATCTGCGATTACTTCCAGGGTGCGATCACCTTTTACGTCAGATAGTTTCATCAGCCGCCCACCTCCGCAGGAGCCGCGCTGTAAAACTCCATGGGCATCTCGTCCTGAGCGGACATGGACACATGGCCGGTCAGCTCCACGCTCACCTTGCCCTTGCCGTTTTTGGTGGTCTGGAGAGTAAAGCCGCCGGTGGACAGGGCGTTTTTCAGGCAGATAGCCACCATTCCGCCGTCGGCCCGGTCGCCAACCCACCACAGGTCTGCAAAGTCGGTCTGCTTCAGGTCTCGCCGGGGGGTGATTTTGCTCCTGTCGGGAGTGTCAATGTCTGCCGCGCCCAGGGCCAGCCGGATGGACTCCGTGGATGTTCCAAGGGAGGTAAAGGCCATCTTGCAATCCCAACCGTCCAGATGCTTCAGTTCCATCATATTCACAGGGCAGTTGTCCACGTCCTCTCCCATGTCGGAGTAAGTAGGGACGCAAGACACCTTGATGCCGCCGGTTGTGGCACACACAATGTCCTCGTCCTTCGGTGCGGTGGGAGTAGCCGGGGTAAAGTGTTTCAGGACGACACCCGCGTCGAGCTGCAATTCCTCAAAGGTGCTCTGCGGGATCGCGGTAAATTTGCCCATATTGGGTCTCCTTTCAGCTGAATGTCAGGTATTCAGCGGTAATGTTGATGTACCGGCGCTTAATGGCCGGGTCTTCCTCATAGGTTAGGCTTTGGCACCAGGGGGAACCGCGCTTGAGCCAGATATAGCCCTCGTCGCAGGGCAGATACACGCCACCGTAGCCGATGCGCTTGGACAACTCCTGGGCCTTCTCGTCTGGGACAGCTTCGCTCTCCGTGCGGAACCACAGATTGACCGTCAGGCCGACCTCCCCGGCATCAAAAGCGCTGTCGATATACTCATAGGTGCCATAAGGCATGACCACATCGTCTGGCACGCTGGACGCTCGGTAGAAGGGCATGAACTCGTTGAACCAGGCGTAGAGGGCTTTGTTTTTGGTCATGTGGTCAACGCCCACCTTTCCGCCGTAAAGTATTTTAGCTGCATCGTGGAGGACTTGGGGGCCTGCTTGTTCTCCGGATTTGAGGTCACGCGGTAGGTTTCGCCGGTGGTCTTGTCTTTGAACACGTCGTTGTACTCGATGGGCACGGCCTTGTCTACCAGGACGGAATACAGGCTGGTCACGCCTTCTTTTTCCGCTCTGCGGGCCTCCATGGAGGTATCCAGTGCCTGGTAGTTGGTGAACTCAGCGCCATCCACCCACTCTACAAAGTAACCGCCCGCACCGTCCGATACCCGGCGTTTTTCCATGAATACACAGGTGCGGGAAAAATCATCTAAAAGGCTCATCAGATCCCCCTAATTCTCCGCCAGTCGTTCAGGCGGCTCTTGAATACATCCTGCCAGCCGACGGCCATGCCGCTGGCGTTGGTGGCTTTGCTGTAGGAGTAGCCGCCAAATGATTCTGAGGTAAACGGCCCTGGATCCCCGTTCTTCGTCTGCCATGCGTCGATTTCTTCGGCCAATTCAATCACCGCCTTCGGAACAGCCAGCGCCCACACGGAGCCGGTAAACGTCTCGTCGGTCAGGTCTGCCACCGGGTACTGGTGGAGCCCGTCATTGAATACGGAACCCACCACCCGGAAATACTGGCCGGTTTGCAGAAAGGGCAGCGTGATCTGCCCGCCCTGCACAGTGAACTCCCCGGCGTGGACGCCGTCCGGAACTAAAAACCAGTTGTTCAAATTCTGCAAAACCGTTTCAAGCATCACGCTGTCCTCCTTTTACGCCGATTTGGTTACGGTCACGGTATATACTTTCTCCGCCGTGCCGTTTTTCACGTTCACAGTCAAAGTGTTGGCTCCGGTCGCCCAGGTGGCCGCAGTGCCGTTTTCAACAGGCGTCTCTCCGTTGAGGATGGTCACTGTGGCGCTTGCGTCCTCCGGGGTCGCGGTTACCGTGTTGGTCGCGTTTGTCGTTGTGGCTGTATACTCCGTCGTGTCTGGGTCAAACGCCGGAGTCAGTGTCAGCGCGCCAATCGTCAGCCCCGAGAGGCGCGCGCTTAAGGGGCCGGGGTAACCGTGATTTTGGCGATGCCGTCCAAGTACTCAGCCCACAGCTTCATGCCCATGATGGCGTAACTCTCGCCCACGGCGGTGCTGTAATTACCCTGGGCGTGGAAACCGATCAGGTTTGTCTCGCCCTGCACGGTGTAATTCAGGCCCAGTCTGGCAAACTCGCTGTCGCCGGGGTCTGCATAGTACAGGTCGATGTTCTCCACAGGCGTTGCGATCACAGTGTTGCGAGCAATAGCGTTATTGCCGGAAACGGTGGTGGGCAACAGGAACAGCGTGGAGTACCCCATGAAGTCCTTGACATAGTTCAGGCCGAACTGGGTCTGGACGGAAATATCCGCAGCACCCAGATAGTCGTATGCGTCCAGGATGTTAGCAAATCCCACAACGGAGGTAACGTCTTTTGCCATACCAGCAAACTTGTTCAGCACTTCGCCCTGAGCCTTTGCAAGTGCCGCCTGCCAGGTTGCGGCGGTTCCGGTGAGAGAACCGGTGTTCAGGAAAGTATAGAAATTGCCAAGGACCACATTCTGGAGCTTGGTCAGAAAAGCGTCGTCGCTCTTCTCCACAGCGATCTCTGCACCATACTTGTCAACGTCCTCGATAGGAACAGCCTTTGCATACTTCTTGATGGACAGGTCGTCCTTGGTCGCTTGGGTAATCGTCGCCTTGCTGTAAGGGATCACCTCGCCAGCGCCGACGTCGCCGTCCTCCAGGGCCACATCAGCGGTGTAAGAAATCAGGCTTGTGCCGGGGGCCTTGCGGATGGGGCGCATAATGCCCATAATGTTGCGCAGCGCATCCCAGTTGTCATTGAAACGGGTGACGAAATCCACCTCTCGGGCGGTCACGCTGGTATAGGTATTTGGCAGGGAATCGCGGGGGTTGGTCAGGCTCTCAACTTTCGTAGCAGCCATGTAATTCATCCTTTCTTGTTAAGTAATTTGGTTTTCCATAAGCGCTTTCTGTCGCTCAGATGCGGACAGCATATAGTGGCCGTGATCGTCCTTTTTGTAGATGTCCGCTTTCGTCATCGTGCCGGGGCTTCCGCCCGCCGGAGGGTTTGCGATATTGGCACCCTTCGTGGTGGTAGTGGAGACCAGCTTTGCAAAAGCACCGCTCACAAGCGCATCCAGAGCGGCGGTGTCCTTGATCTTGTCGCCGTCCAGCTCCACGCCGTCGATCTCCGCGCCGCTGCCGCGCAGAGCAATAGTTAGATTGTCGCCGGTGATGTTCTTGCTTTCGTAATAGGCTTTTACCGCCTTTTCTTTGGCGGCCTTGGTCTCCTTTGCGGTGATGTCCGCCTTGAAGTCGTCAAAGGCCTTGTGCTCCTTCTCATACTTCTCCTTGTAACCGCCGTCCCCGGCGGCTTTCAGGTCGTCCAATTCCTTCTGGACTGTGGGCAACTTCTCCGCGTCCGCCTTGTAACGGCTCACATCCGCCTTCAATCCGTCCACGGTGTCGGTATGCGCTTCGATGATGGTGTCCACCTGTTCGTCGGTGAGACCCATCCCCTTCAAAAGTTTGCGTGTAAGTGCCATTTTTCTATCTTCCTTTCCTTCGTCCGCAGTTCGTCGCGGCGATAGATTGTATAAAAACCGCTGTACCTCGCGGGTTTTATCGAAAATATACGGGGCCAGCCACCGAGAAATCCTCGGTAACTGACCCCGCTTGGTCGTTGCACTGAAACGTTTATCAGCGCCAAACGATATTTATTTTAAAGTTTATATGAAATTTGCTTTTCCAGTATTTTAAATCCTGTATCAATTTCTTGCCGCAATTTTGATAATTGATTGTTCATATCAATCTGTGTTTTACAGAATCCGCAAACTGGCTTCCCGCTTATTTCTTGTGTTGCCTGGAATGTATTGCAGAATGAACAGAGAATTTACTTAGGAGTAAACCATTCGCAAGTGTCGGTGCACTGACAATCTGATGTATTCATAGTATTGTATTGCAATGGGCACATTAATCTACTACACTCTCTTTCCAGTTTTCCTTATCTCCTCCCGTTTTATTTTTATAACTTTTACGCCGTCTTTGACTGGTATCAGCTCCACCCGGTCGCCCTTGGCCAGCACGGACTCGATATCCTCAACTTTTTTCGGTGTCAACAGTTGTTCCTGCACCGATGCACCCTCTTTCTTTTATCCAGCAGCAATTGGAAAATGGGAGCGTTAGGCGCTTTTCTCCACTTTCTGCGCTCTCTTTCTCTATTTCGAATCGCTTTCATGGCTTTATCAACAAAGCCCGCTAATCCAGCAACGATGTTTTCGCAACCATCCTTGAATTCGGGAAAGGCGTCACGAAGAGCATTCACCGCTTCAATCAGAGCTTCGGACAAAACGCTTCCAAACCGTTCAATTTCTTCCGATAAATTGTGTATCGCTTTTCTTGTATTCTCATCCATTTTTCAGCTCACTTTCCAAAATGTCCCGATACTGCGCGGCATGGTCGGCAACAGCAGGTTTCAAAAACGGCTGCGCCCGCTGTCCGTGGGTCATGTGCCAGTTTCCTTTTGCGTCCTGATACACCCACGGCGTCGGCCGTCCGCCCTCCGCGTATTTGCCGGTACCTAATTCCACATACGCGGCATATTCATTGTTTGTCCCGATGATCGCTGCCGGTTCCTGCTCGTCTACCGTATGGGTAATGCTGTTGCGCAGATTACCGGTGTCCACGGGGCAGAGCTTTTTCGCATAGCCCTCTGCAACCAGCCCGCACTTTTCCAGCGCCTTGGCAGCGGCCTCATGCATGGCAACGAGGACTTCTTTGGAGTTGTCTGTGAAATCAACTTTCATAGTTTTTCCAGTTCGCTTTCAGCGCAGTCGAATAGTTCATTGTCACCGTCTCGTTCAACAAGACAAAACGTGCCGTTGGTCTCCCGGATATCAACAACAATACCGACATCGCCTGTCTCAATGATTTTTACACGGTCATATTCGTTAATCATGCGAATTCTCCTTGTTTTTTCTGAATCCGGTTACGATCCTCGGTTTGCTATCCGGTGTATCTTGAATCCATCCCGTTAAAAAAGTGCGCTGTTTTGTAACTCCAAGTGTCATGTAGATATTAAACATTATCGCACCGCCATTTAACTCCTGCACATCAACAGCCTTGCTCATATCAAACTGCCGTGCCATATCATAACGCAGCTGCAATGGGTTATCCGCTGTATAGCCAACATCAAAAAATTGATCCGCGTGTTTTGCGCCATCTTTCAGGAAATACCCGGTGTATTTTTTAGGCGTTGTCACACATTCGGCGTTATTCACAAAAACGGTTTGCCGTTTCATGGTTTTCAGTTGGGCCCACTTATCAGGTTCATTATACTTCAAATTCTGGAACTTCTCAACCGTGTTTGGAACTTTGTTTCCCAGAACCGATTTGTATTCCTGCCACTGTTTTGTATCAGTGGAAAGGTTGCGGCCCTTCTTCATGTATGTATTCCAGGCCGCAGCGTCTTCCGCTTGCTTCTGCTCCGCCCACTCGGAATAGGTCATGTCAGAAATAACCTCTGTTTCGCCTGTAACGGGGTTTTTGGCGCGTCTTTGCCCTGTGGAGGTATCTACCCCATCCACATCCGCAACAAGCGTGCAGCGGCAGTTGTAGATCTCCCACGCTGGCCCCTGCGGATCGCCCGGAAAGCGGCAGCCGTTGGAGAATTTCTTATCTTGATCTACCTTTTCGCCGTCCAGCATGGCGTGTGAATGCCGCGTCCGGTTGTCCAGCGTGGCCAGCCATTGTTTTTTGAGCTTGATGCCAATTTTCTCCGCCGCTGCGTAGCTGTCCATGCGTCCGGCGTTCTGTGCGCCGGTGACGGCGGTTCTCGCGGTGCGGATAGCGCTATTGCGGCTCATGGTGGTGATACGTTTTTGCAGGTCGTCCGCCATGTGCTTGATGCTTTTCCCCTGCAAGATGGAGCTGGTGACGCTGGCCGTGATTTGCTTTTTCCCATACGCAAGGGCAATGCCGCGTTTCAATGCTCTATTTTTGGGGTAATACGGCATCAGCCCCGGCTGCTCCACAACCAGGCGCTTCACCGTCTGCTCGTCCCACAGATCAAAGCCTACATCCCCAGCCACGCTCTCGATGGTGTACGCCGCATAGTTGCGGTTCAGTGAGTAGATACCGGGCGTTGCATCGTTGGTGTAGGACACCGCCACGGCGTTCGCATCGGTGACGCGGTGCGCCACCTTGTCGCGCATGGCCTGATAGCGTTCCCCTCGACCGATCTGATTGAGCCGCCATTGCTTATAGTCGGCCTCCGTCCACTCCTTGCCGTTCTGCACCGTGCCGATCAGCGCTTTCATTTCCTCATCGCGCTTTTTAAATTGCTCAAAATATGCGTCGATGGTTCCTTGCAATTCCTTCCCGGCTTCGCGGTAAAGTTTCGTAATGCGCCGCTCCAGCTTCGAAAGCTCCTTGTCGGTCAGCTTGTGGCCTTCGTCCGTTTTCGCCATATCTCGCCACCCTATGCGCCATTGATAAATCCGCAACCCAAGCCATCATACAAGTGCTTATATAGTGTTTTTTCAATCTCGTCCTTGTAAACCTTCACAACCTGCCCATCGACAATCGTATTGACCGTTTCGCGGAGAACGGTGGCTGCCATATCTGATTTTGATGGCATCGCTAGTGATTCGGCCATATTCCTATGCTCGTAATTGGCGCATGCCTCCATCCGCTTGTGAGAGCATTTATCAACGTTGGGGCACGCCATGCACTTTTCAGCAATCTTAGATATTGCTCCCATCATTCCACCTCCATTTGGCTCCGGTCAATCTCTTCTGCCGCCTTCCGCTTTGCCATGTCCTCGTACTGGTCAATGTCACCATTGATGGTTAGCAACTTCTTGGTGATGTACTCATCATCGTAGTATTCCGCGCCCATCAGAACGGTCTGGGTTTCTTCGGGCTTATTGATAATCTGGCTGCGGGTATAGCTGGGCGTATCGTCCGCCCCGGCCAGCGCCAGGATGCCTTGGATAAAATCGGTGACGTCGCTTTCGAAGTCGTCAACTTTCAGGTCCAGCGGCACATAGCTGGCCTTGATGGCCGTGGCCGTCTGATTGCCTGCGCTCACGGCGGCGCTGTCAAACGCCTGAAAATCCTCGTACAGCTTGCGCTTGAGCATGTCAATGGTTGCGTTAGTGCCCTCAAAGGGGGCCTCGATGGTGTGCGGCTCTGCGTTCACTTCGTCATCGGTGTGGGCCACGTGGAGGGTCTTGATACGCTCCAAAAACTTCACGTCGTCCAAGTCATTCATGCCGCCCGCATTGGTCAGCACCCAATAGATGAGGTTGCCCTCGTCCACGTTGTTTACCATGTTGGAGCAGACCAGGTCCAGCGCGTCCACGGTGTTCCGCCGTCCCCGCAGCTCCGACCGGCAGTTTTTGCCGTTTTTCAGAGGGACAATCGGGAATCCAGGATAATTGTCACCGTCCAGAATGGTCTCCGCGCCCAGGCCGTCCGTGCGGACATTGACCTTGTACCGTTGTTTGTCCGTCAGCACGGTCATGTTCTCCCCGCTGCGCTGGATGTACTCGGTGTATCCGTCCAGCTCGTACAGCGTGGCACGAAGCGGCTTATCGTCTGCCACTTGCCAGAACCGCACACCGGCCATCAAGGCACCGTTTTCCTCGTCGTAAAGGGGCGCAAACTCGGTCAGCTCGAACACCTGAACCCGGTCCAGGTTGAAGAACCCGAACGCCACGCCGCATACCAGGGCGCTCTTGCCTGCGTCCTTGACCCGCTGGTCAAAGTCAGCGCCCAGTCTGGCCTTTGTCTCCCTCTTCTGAAAGGTCACGCCGTTGCCCAGCAGATAGTTTGCCTCCTGCCGCACGACAAATCCAAAGAAACTTGACATGAGTTTGTGGTTTGCCGTGTACATGTCCCGGTGGGCGCGTCCCTGAAGGTCATAGATGATCTTCTCATACCGGCTGATGGTGGGATTCTCGCCGTCGTAATATCGCTGTGCGTCTACCGCGAACCGGTAAGCCGCAGAGCCTTTGTGCTCATTGATGACCCGCCGGATAAAATCCATTCGGTCCTGTTCGTTCTCGCCCACGGCGAGCAAGTCCTGATATGTCAGCAAGCTATCACCTCTCCCACAGGGGGATGTATTTCTCCCCGTTATCATCCCGCACTTTCCGGCGCAATACTGTCATTGCAAAGTAACGTGTATCATCCATCGCGTGGTCGTTCTCCTTAATTGGCCTGTCCTCTGTGGATTTTTCGTCCCAGCGGTAGAGGCCGAATTCCCGAATGGCGTCTTTACACGACCTGTGTATCTTCAGCGCACCGCTGCGCAGATACCTCGCCGTGGTGGCGATGCCCGGCAGCACGTCATTGACCGCCTTGCGCACCTTGAACTTCCCGTGCCGCTTGATAACCTCGATGAAGGACGCCGCCGACGGGTCCACGATGACGCTTATCACCGGCAGCTCTCCCACCAGCTTCTCCAACTCCGTATAATATTCCTCGTCAGTCTTGTTTCTGTGTTCTTCCCGCCCGGAGTAGTAATACTCCCGGATGCGGGTGGCCGTCTTGCCGTCCCAGCACCACAAACCAGCAGAAAATGGGTTCAGCGTGCCGTAGTCGCAGGAAATGTAATATTCCCCGCTCTCCGGCACATCGTCCACGATGTTTTCCTCGCCAAAGTCGTATACCAGACCCTCGGCCAGCACCCACAATCCACGGATATATCGGTCGTAGAACACACCGGTAAACATGTTCTGGTAGCGCTCCAGCGTCTTTTCGCTCAGGCCGAGGTTGTCCGTCATCTCAAAGTGCAGATACAGAGCGTTGCGCTCTTTGTGCCGCTTGATCCACTCTGTATAAAACCAATGCTGTGGGCTCCCCGGGTTGCAGGAAAACCACAGCTTTGCGCCGTCTACTGAACAGCGGGTCAATGCCTGTTCCACAAACGAGCGCGGCATCAGCACCACCTCGTCCAGCAGCACCCCCGCCAGCGTGCGGCCTTGGATCAGCGTATAGCTTGCCTCGTCCTTTCCACCGAACACTTCAAAGTAATTCGTCACGGCTCCGCGCCGCACTTCCATTACCTTGTCGCCGCGCCGCCAGCGGATGATATAGCGCTCCTTTGCCAAGCTCATCGCCGTAAACGGCACGATGATGTTCTTGGTGCAGCTATCCACCGTGCGGCCACACACACCGAAGCGCTGACCGCTGAAATTCTCCATCGCCCAGCGGACGAACGCCCACATCATGATGGAAGTCTTGCCGGAACGCACAGCACCGTCGCAGATCAGTGCATCATACTTGGAATAGGGGAAAGCAAGGATTTTCTGCTGCTTCGGGCTAATCATCGCTCTCCAACCCTTCTGCCATTTCACGCAGGCTCACGCTCAAAGCGTCCTCCTGCGTGTTGTCTGCCGGCAAACCCAGCTCAACAATATCGCGCTGCCCAAGGTACTGTTTCCCCAGCCAAATTGCCATGCTTGCGTTCTTTGCCGCAAGCTGCCACTGACTTCTCCGCAGCGAAATTTTCCCCGCTCCTCGCTTTTGCTTAAATACCTCGGAAAAACTGGCATGATAGGTGCGTTTACACCAACTATCCAATGTTTTATCGGTCACACCAAACCAGCCGCAGATCTCTTCAAGCGTGCATTGCAGGCCGCAGAGGTTTTCGAACTGCTTCTGGTCTATTTCCTTTCTTGGCCTTGCCATACGCACCCTCCTTTCTCCGCTGGCGTTTAATAAACTTCTCCATGTCCCTCTTTAGGTGCGGGCTGCTTGTATTTTCGATGATTGCCCGCGCTTCTTCAATCGTCATGCCCAAGTCCTGCCACGATTTTCTTTTCTCTGTCGGAAAGTTCCCACACGTTTGTATCACGCACTCTTACTTTCTCGGCGGCGGCTTTCTCGGCGGCGGCTTTCTCGGCGGCGGCTTTCTTTGAAAGCAAATAGCCGCTTCCGAATAGTGCTTTCCCGCTTTCCTTCTGCGCATCAAGACCACGAATGAAATGCACATCATCTGCACAAATTTCAAGTGATACGCCATGCGCCGCCATGTAGCAAAGCATTGTTGCCGTTAATACTTCGTCCGGATATTCATATTTTGGGAGCGTTTTATGCTGTTTTGCAAGATTTTCTTTATTCGCTTCGTCTATCTGCTCTCTCAAATCAGATGCGGCAATAATTTTTTTGCTTCCTAAGTTCGTCACAAACGATGTGTTTACGCTTGCACCGTTTTCATAAACCACACCGCTACCGCAAGCAACGTAGTTTGCCTTACCTCGCATGATTCCGAGCAACGTCAAAGTCGGCGCAAAAAGAAAATATGCAATGCCGTTTTCTGTATACCACTCACAGATCTCAGAAATAATAGAAAATGGAGGATTGTCAATAACAACGCACCCTTTTGGATAGTTTTCTTTTTTGTAATTTCCTCCGGGATAAAAAGGGCGAACAACAGGTGGATTACCAAGTTTATATTTTTTCAGGCTCCACCGCTTGGCTACATTGTAAATATTTTCTGGTGTGTAGCAATCGTCCGTTGTTTTCTTCGCCTCGAACTTTTCAAGGAAAGCTTGGTAGTCCTCGTCATCGTCTGAAAGCTCTCCACGCTCCATCCTTTCCCGGAACTCCTGCTCTCTTTGCTCGTTGGTCATTTCTTCAATTTCGGATTCGTCCAGCTCCGGAAAAGAAAAGTCAAAATCAAACGCCGACAGGTCAAGCCCAGGCAGTTCCACCGCCAGCAGGTCAACGTCCCAGTCGCTCTCGTTGCTCTTGTTATCCACCAGACGTAGGGCGTTCACCTGCTCCGGTGTCAGATCGTCCACGCAGACACAGGGCACTTCTTCCATGCCCAGCTTTTTTGCCGCCAGAGCGCGGCAATGCCCGATTACGATCACGCCGTCACGGTCAATCACAATTGGCTGTACAAATCCGTACTGCTTGATGCTCTCCGCAACGTTGTTGATTTGCCGCTTATCATGCTTTTTTGCGTTTGCGGCATACGGCACAATATCCGCAAGCCGCCGTTTTGTGATTTCCATGCCATCCTCCTGTTTTGCTACCAGCCCCACCCCTTGGCCTTACATAGCAGACTTTACCCGCCCCGAGGGGCTACAACGCTGTCTCTTCCAGCCGTCAAGGTCGGTTTGCATAACCTCCGCGCCCGTAGACACGAGCCGCTATTTGGCACAAGCGGCAGGGGGCGAACCCGCATATCTGGGAGTCAAAGTCCCATGCCTTACCATTTGGCTACGCCTGTGTATGTCCCCGCTGGGACACATCGTTGAGAGGTGCGCGGGGTCCTATGGCGCAGGAGGTGAACGCCATAAATGATAGAACCGCAAAGGCTTTTACACCTCTGCGATTCTATTATCTCATAAACAAATGGCTTTTTAAGGCCAACTTTTAGTCATCGAGCAGGCCGTAATTCCGTGCGACGCACTTGATAAAATCCGTATGCCAGCGCCTTACCGTTCGGTCGGAACAGTTGACCGCCATTGCCGCCCCTTCGAGCGTGTGGGTCTTGTCCCAGAACACAAGTCGGATAAACTCCAATCGGTCTTCTCCGTCTTGCATTGGCCTTGTTTCGCTCACCGCCTTGCGCACAGCGTTGTTTTCCAACAAAGCCACTCCATGCAACTCCTGTTCTCGGTCGGGGTCGTAGCGGCGGATAATGGCCTTTACATAGCCCCACCAACTGTAGCGCGGTTTACTCATGCCGCACCAACTTTCTCTTCACCCACGCCCACAGGTTACGCCACGGGTGGGCTTCTGCGTAATCGGCGCGCATGATCGCGCCAATCTTCTCCAACTGCATCTTGTTTACGTCTCTACGCAGCGTCCTCGAATAAGCTTCGCACCGCACGATTTTATCATTCATTTCCCTCAGTGCTCCCTCTGCGGCGCCCAGCTCCGCATTCGCCCTCCACAGCGCCGCCTCAGTATCGGCGAGCTTGTTCCGCAGCGCATCCGCGTCCGCTTTCAGATTCGCGATCACGTTCTCGCGGGTGATGGCCTCGCCGTTCATCTGGCTGATCTGCTCGTTCAGTGCGACGTTTACCCGCTTTAACTCCTGCACTTCCGCCTGCGCTTCCTCCACCATCTTCGCCATCTGGTCTTTGGTGTACTTCTTTACGTTGATGCTCATAATTTGGCTCCTTTCATTCGTAGCTGTTCTTCCCGCCCCCGGTCGCTCACGATGCTCACGACCTTCACGTCGCCGTAGTGCTCAAGGTCCATGGCGATACGCTCCTTGATGCCCTGCGCATCGGCGGCGGGGACGTTGGCTTTAATTGTGATCGTCAGCATGGGCAACCGCCTCCCTTTTCTGCGCCTCAAAGTAAAACTCAATTGGCTTTTCAGCCTCGACGACATTGCCATAAACTACGCCGATTTTGTAGATATAGTTCTCTCGCAGTTTTCGCGGAATTTCCGCGATGTAGCGGCGGAATGTTTCAAGCGAATTTGCCCTCTTGTAGTGGTTACACATACGACAGGCTGGCATGAGGTTGTCAAAGTCATCTGTTCCGGCGTCCTCAATGCCCCACGCCATCAATGGTTGAAAATGGTCTACCTGCATATCCTTGTAGGCGATTTCACGCCCACAATACGCACAATGGCCGTCATACTTCCGATAGACCGCTTCGCGCTTTGATTTGCTAATTGACATCCTTCATCGCCTCCAATGCCTTCTCCGCCTCCTCGCGGGTGGCCAGCTCCCGCAGGCGGTCGATGCCGCCACATTCTCCTACGATAGTGCAAAGGTCGCTCCAGTCTTTAACCAGCGCAGCCACTTCCTCCGGCGTCAGCCCCGTATCCTCGTAGGCGGCAAGGCGGTCTTGCAGCACACAGATCCACTCTTGTTCCGTGTATTTCTCCTCGTAATCTGACGCCATAAGAACCTCACCAGTTCTAAGTCGCTCTGTCAGTCGTTCCATCACTCCGCCTCCTCCTTCACCGCCACAGCCTTTGCCAGCTGTGCCATGCCCTGCTTCATGTCCTCTATCTGCTTATCCCGCCGTGCAATGGCGTCCTTCAGGCTGTCGTTGGCTTTCATCAGTGCCTCGATGTGCCGCTGCTGGTTCTCAATCAGGTCAGCGGCGTAGCCCGTCGTTTCCCCGATACATTTCGCGTCTTCTACGGCAAAAATTTCATCATATGGGCATCCTTCGCAACTGTCTCCCGCGCAGCACCGCAGCGCGGTCACGATCTCGTCTCTTGTCATGTCATTCCTCCCCAAACCATTTCTTCGTCACGGCGATTGGAAACGGCTCGATCTCGCTTGCCCACCGCGCCGTACCTCTGCCGTGTATGCGCTCCCAGATCAGCGGGAAACCTGCGATGCCGTCGAACAAGCTCCCCAGCGTCGCGTCCTCCGGCAGATACCGCTCCATACGCCGTAGCATCCAGTCCCAGAAGGGCAGGGCGATGGAGTTGCCCAATGCCTTGTACCGTGGGCTGTCCGCACTTCCTTTCACTTTTATTTCGCGCCCGCGTTTATCTGTTTTAATCCAATCTCCAATATCCGTCCATCCGTCAGGGAAACCTTGCAGCCGTTCGCATTCCATCGGCGTCAGGCGGCGCACCACCATGTTTATGATGGCGCGGACTGCATAAGAAGCACCGCTTTCAGCCGCTCCGGCAGGTCTTTCCCCCGCCGCTCCGCTCTCCGCAGGAGGCCCAGACACGCCTTCGCGGTCAAATTGTATTTGGACAGCGGATTCGCCTCCAAAATCTGCGACAACCGAGATTCTTCGGCGATGCTGTGGGGTCCCCAGACGGATAACATTTCCTGTACGGCTGTCTCGGATGGTTTTTCCCCAGTCTTTAGCGTCGTGAGTTCGCCAAGCGATAGACCACCCATCACCGTCGATGGCTCCTGCTTTTGTCCATTTCCACTTTTCCGGCAGTCCAGATAGAGAAAATCCTGGTTCTGCGATACGCGCAATTTCTTCCAGCACGGCGTGGAAGTCTCGTCCTCTGTTGCTGCTGAATGCTCCGACAACGTTCTCCCAAACGAGATACCGAGGTCGAACCATGTTACCTGTCCGTCCATTTCTTTTGTCCTCCGCTCTCATTTCTTTCACGATGCGCACCTGCTCCATAAACAGGCCGCTTCGCGCTCCCGCCAAACCGGCGCGTTTCCCGGCGATGGAAAGGTCCTGACAGGGACTTCCGCCCGTCACCACCCACACCGGGTTGATCTCCGCGCCGTTGATATTGGTAATATCTCCCAAGTGCTTTATGGCGCGTCACCTCCTAATCTCCAAACACCACGCCGCACTCATCCTTCAGCACGTCCTTGATGTGCTTCCGCTTGATGCGACCCTCGTTTATCTCCTCCGCCAGCTTCTCCAAGCACTCGTACAGATACGCGATGCTGTGGGTGTCCCGGCTGTCCGATGTCTCCTCGAATACGTGCCATCCGCATTTGTCCATCAGCGCCATCGCCACCATGTCCATGTTCTCACGTGTGCCTTGCAGCTTGCCACGCATAAAAATGCGGTCATCCCTGCTCAAATGCTGTTTACCCACGTCAATACCTCACTCCGATGTAGTCCAGCACCCGCGCATACCCGAGTCCGTCTTTCGTGGGTTTCCACAGCCCGTCCGTGTCAAATGCCCCGCCTCCGATGCAGAACGCATAGTGCTTCGGGTGCGTCAGCTTCATGCGTTCAAATCGGTTTGTGCCTTTTTCGAGATGACTTCCAAATCCACAGAACATGCAGCCCGTGCGTTGGCATCCCGTGCAGTGCAGTTTGCAGTCGATCAGCGTCGCGCCGTAGTCGTTCTCGCCGTCGCTGGCCACGATGTCGCCGTACACGCTGGCGTAGGGCAACCCACGCTCCACAATAAACCGCAGCACATCCTGCTCCGTCCAGAAACTCATGGGCTTGCCCATCGGTCGCTTTCCATCAAAGGCGTTGCAGCCGGTGGCCGTCCAGGTCAGAAATCTCCGCCGCCCTTCGTCCGCCATTGTTGCAACGATAGGCTTTTCTTTTGTCTCCACATCGTACTTATGCGCTGTGTTTTTCTTCATGATCCGGCAGCACTCAGACGATACAAGAAACGGCGCGTCCAAAAGAAAAGCCCAGTTTTCGCAGTTATACGCAGACGGGGTACCGTCCTTATCCAACAGTTCACCACGTAGTCGAGCCATGCGCGTGCCGTTGCCGCTCCTTCGAGCCAGCCAAACGCAGTTCGCCACATCTTTGCTCACAATGCTGTACCCATACTTCGTCACCACCTGCCGGATGTTCATCTTGGGCCCAAGCCGCACAAGGTTGACAGTCACGCGGGAAAACTCCCTCCGCAGCCAGTCGGCGTACTCATTGACGAACTTCTGTATCTCCGGGTACTCCAATCCAGTGTTCACAAACACCAAGTTCAGCTCCCACGGCGGTGTCCTGAAGCTCGACAGGTACCGCGCCGCCAGATACGCCAGCACCGTGCTGTCCTTGCCGCCAGAGAAACTGACGTAACACTGCCCACCCCATGCGGTGTACCACTCGTCCAGCTTTTCGTAGGTCAGTATCTCCTTGTCCTGCACGTCCAGCGCCATCAGTTTCCTTGCCGCCTCATTCGTCAGCGGCTGGTTTGTGCGCTCCACGTCACACCTCCCGTATAGCAAACCCGTACCTACTGCGGAACAGCTTTGCTTTCATGGCATACTCGCGGGTACGCATCCCCTTCACGTCCTCCACAACCGGCAGCCAATACCGCTGGCCGGAGCTGTCAGGAGCCGCTCTGCGCTCGTACACGAAGTCCGCAACGTAGTCGATACTTTTCACGCGGTCGCCCTCAAATGTCGTGTACGCCTCTTGCAAGCAGTACCGCACCTGCAATTTTAGCCCCCGTATCTCCCCGGCATTTTGCAGCAGCAACAAAGCGTCATAGCGCTCCGCCTCCTTCTTGCTGTCGAAAGTCAGCTTGCCGCGCCGCGTCTTCTGCGCCTTGTACTTTCCGGGCTTGCGCATCTTCTCCATGATCTGCTTCTGCGCCGCAGGCCCCAGCCGCATCAGATCATCACTGTTCATCCAACAACCCTCTTTTCTCCAGTCCGCGCTTGCTCATGGTGTAACGCTTGAACGTCGTCAGTTTCTGGTCTTTCCCGCAGCGCTGGCACACGCCCCGCGCCCAGCCGTGGAACGCTGGCTCGATGATGTATTCCGCCGCCATCTCCTGCAAGCAGGCCACGCACAGCCTGCCGGACGCGATCTTCCATGCGCCGTCGTTCATCGCAACCTCCAGTTCTTTCCGCTGCCCGTCACGCTCATGGTAAAGCCCTTCGCGCGCTCCGCAATGCGGGATCCTATCGCCTCGTCCCAGTCCAATATCTGTCCTATCGTCCGCTCGGAACTGATGATCGTGGCACACTCCGGCTTTATGTATCGTGCGTTGAGTATTTCAAAGGCAATGTTCCGGTCAGCCTCCGTCACGTTTCCCTTGAGAAAGTCGTCGATGTAAAGCACACGGATAGTTTTCAGCCTTCCAACGGCATCGGCGTACAGCTCCGCATCGTTTACCTTTGCCTTGATGGATGGAATGTCCGACCGCCACTGCATATACCGTACCGGCAAGCCTGCCTCCATCAACTTCCCGCAGATCGCCGTGCACAGGTGCGTTTTCCCGCTGCCGGGGGTCCCACCGGCATAAAACCACTTCCCGCGCCAATCCGTGATATACGCCTCGGCCATCTGCTTTGCCTGCTTCTGCCACGGCTCCGCCGTCTGGTACGTATCCAGCGTACAGCTTTCCAGCAGACCGGATAGCCCGCTACGCGCAATGCGCCGCTGGTTGTCCTTGCGTATCTGGCAAGGGCAGATACGGGTCACAAGCTCCCCGGTGGCGCTGCGTGTGGCCGTATAGCCCCTGTCCTCGCAGACCGGGCACTCAAAGTACGACTTCTCCGGGGATATTCCATTTTTTCGCAGGTGCTCCAGCATCGCCGTTATGTCCATCGCCGTGTTCCTCCTTCCACCTCGTCTCCCAATTCCGCACGGCGGCTTTCCAGTCTTTCATGCGGTTCTTGCCTACCATCCACCCCTTTTGCTCGTAGAAGGCGACAAAGCGATCTGCGTTGACGTGATAGCCCTGCGCCTGAACATAGGCGGATACATCATCAGCGGATGGTGGTGTGAAGCGCTTCGCGCGCGTATCACTCACACCGTTAGGTGGGAGTGAATTATCTTTGGTTTTGTCTTTGGTTTTGTCTTTGGTTTGGTTCGTTTCGTATACGGTCGTATTCGAACGTATACCATCGTATACGGTCGTACCATCATGATGTGCATATCGTTTTTTTATGTTGCGCTGGTTCTTTGCGCATCTCTCGTCATACGCCGCTTTTGCCCTATTTATATCATCCGCAATAAAATCGAATGCGATCGACTCCCGTCCCGTAAGTTCCTCCGTCTCTCCGGTCTCGCCATATTCCAGCAAAGCCCGTACAAGCCGACCTACCTCTTGATCTGAGAGTTTCTCTAATTTCTTGCGATAACTGTAATAAAAGGGAATGTACTCAAGAGCCACTATGCACCGCCTCCCACTCCTTCGGCGATACGCCTATTTCCCATTCTTTTCCTCCTTTCGTTCGTACTCGTCCGTCAGGAGCCGTGCGATGGGGCAATGCTCCCACGTCCCAGCACAGAATTGACTCATGAAGCGGGATGCCGCGCCGCCCGTCTCAAAGCTGACGCGGCTACCTCCCTCGCAGCAGACCCGCCGTTTCTCGCTGCTGGTAAAGTATGGGCAGGTGTACCGCTTGTGCCTGTAATCCATGCCGCTCTACCTCCTATCAATACGGCATATCGCCGTCCGCGTCGAAGTCCTCGTCCACCTCCACGAACTGTCCGCCCGCGTATCTATTGGCGCCGCTGTCCACGTCCTTCTTGGCATCGCCAAAGTAAATGTTGTCCGCCAGCACCTCGGCGTTCCGGCGCTTATTGCCGTCCTTGTCCGTCCAGTCCCGCAGTTGCAAGCGGCCCTCCACCACGGCCATGCGCCCCTTGGAGAAATACTTGGACACAAACTCGGCGGTGGTGCGCCATGCAACCACGTCAATAAAATCCGTGTCCTTAGTGCCGTCCGCGTTCTTAAAGTCCCGGTCTACCGCCAGTGTAAAGCTGGTGACGGCTGTACCGTTCTGTGTCCTGCGCAGCTCCGGATCGCGTGTCAACCGGCCCATGATGAAAATCTTGTTCAGCATCTCTTATCTCACCTCATAAATAGCTTTTCCCAAATTCGCGGCGAAAGTCCGCCTCCGTCCATCTCTGCTCCTCCATCGCCTTGAGCTGCCCGTACCGTCTCAAACGGCGCATCTGGTCGCCGTTCTTGTGTACCGCGCCGCGCCCGTTCCGGTGGCAGCGATTGCCGCACAGGTACACCACAAGGCCGTACTTCTCGCTTTTCTTCCGATTCGCGCCGCCAAAAATGTGGTGACGCTCCAGCGGGTCACCGGTGTCATTCCGGCCGCACAAAAAGCATCTTTTGTCGTTCATACGCTAACCTCTCCCCACCGGCTAACGAGGGCATCCAGCTCTCGCGGTGTCATGGTCTCAATGCCGACATCCCGGCAGTCTTGCACAATGGCGTCTATCAGCCGCGCCATTTGCTCCGTGTCGTATACGGAGCTGCCGTACCATACAGTCACGTTTACGCAGCCCTTGAGCTTGCTGGGGCCGGTATCGGTCATCCAGCCGATACCGTTCCGCTCCCAGCTCCGGCAGAACGCTTCCACCGCCTTTTCCCGCAGGCACAGCACCTCGCTTACACCGCCGATGCTCTGTATCTCCTGCCGGTATACATTCTCTCTCGCAACGCCGTAGTGCGCCGCCAGCTTGTCCAGCAGTACCCATGCGTAGGCATTTGCATCGAGGCTCCGCCCCTTGCCTTTGATGGTGGCGGTGTACTCCTTCCCCGGCTTTATGGTGTCGCACAACTCCATTGCCGCCTCTGGAGACTTCACACGTAGACACAGCCACGCCCCATCGCTGTCCTGCGACCACCGCGCCGCATCAACCGTTATCTGCTGCATGGTTATTCCCCGTCGCGTTGGCTGCCTTCATGCAGACCCAGCACAGCCGCTTGCCGTACTTCTTCACGGAGTTCTCCGCGATCTCGCTGGTGGGATACACGCGGTCCCCGCGCTTCACCGACTTAATGGGAAGTCCGCAATGCTCGCACAGCATCGGCGCATCTGCCTTGTTATCCGGCTTCTTTTCGCACTTATCCGGCTTGTCATACTTGCTCTTGTCGGCATCCCAATACACGTCCGCCCCAAATCCAAGCGCCTTACACGCCACGGAGATAGCATCAGTCAGCGCCATCTTAAAACACTCGTCGGAGGTATATGGGCCGTTCTTCTCCTTTGCCACGAACGCACTGCCGCCAGTGCCGGGGATAGCGTCAGACCAGGCGCCGCCTGCCTTTACAAACAGATCAATGTCCAGAAATGCGGCTACTTCGCCATTTGCGCCCTGCTCCAACCTCTTGTCAGTGATAACGTATTTCCAGCCATAGCCGCAGGGCCCAAACTGCTCTGTCAGCGCCTTGATGCGCCACATGGGGTTAATGTCTGTCTTGCCCTTCAAGCGCCCCGCCTCGATGCGTCTTTTGGCGCTGTCCGGCACACTACGAACTGCATTGTAGATCGTCATGTTATCCATCACTTCACCCCCATGTTCAGCTTCTCGCACAGCTCCGCGCCGGTCACAGACACGCCGGACTTGAGAAGCGGCGCGATGTCCGTCTTACTCACCGTGGGCTGGGCAAAGGTGATCTTGCCGTCGTAGCCGTTGTCCATGCACCACTTCACCACAGCGTCCATGTCGGTGATCTCCACCGCCGTGCTTTTGCGATACGTCACGGCACACCGCGCCGTCTGGAACGCCGCGCCGCCCAGCGCCCGTTCTGCATAGGCAAGCAGCTTTTCCCGCTTGCTCTCCATAGCCTTGCGCCGCTCGGCAAGCGCCTTCTCCTCCTCGCGGATAGCCTTTGCCTCCGCCGCCAGATTCTTTGTCCAGCAGAGTACGCCCTCGATCTTGGCGTCCCACGCCATTTGCAGCGCCTCAAACGCATCAAAATCAAGCACCTCGCCGGTTTCCTGGTCGATCAAGTTCTCCAACTCCTGATCAATGTGGTACAAGCTCATATTCATTCCTTTTCCTCCCATGCGTCCACCGTCCTGATGCAGCCATCGCATCCGACGATTTCCTCGTAAATATTCTTGTATAGTGTGTCGGTTTCCTCGCCGCACACCGGGCAGCGGGGAACCTTGTAGTCCTTCGGCTCCAATGGGCGCTCCGGCTCCCTATACTGCATCGCGCTTTCCCTCCCGTTATTTACTTCCCCGGCCTGTCCAGTTTGTCCAGCAGCCACATAAACAGATAACTCACCGTAGCCGCGCCGATATACGTCAGCGCCCATGCAAACACGCTCATTTCGCACCTCCGCTATCCTTGCCGTTCGGCACAAGGCCGACAAACTCAAGTCCTCTGTTTCGGGCGTAAATCTCGCCCATGATCGTCCCCAGCTTTACAGGATCGGGGGGCGTAACCCAAATGATTTTGTACTCCGGCTTTTTTCTCATTGCCTTTTCCTTTCTTCCGTGCTACAATAAGCACGGACACAATATCTTGTGGTAAGATTTGTCCCACCCGCCCCGCTCGATGCTGCAACATTGGGCGGGGCATTTTTTACTGCCCATCGCTGGATTTCAGCAGCGCGTCCACGGTAACGCCGAAGTAGTCGGCGATGGCTTTCACGGTGTCAATGCGCGGAGCATTGATACTGCCATTCCACTTCCCAATCGCGCCATTTGCGATGCCGCACGCTCTCTCAAGCGCCCAAATGCTGATATTTCGCTCATCGCAAAGGCGCTTGACGTTCTCATAAATCACTCTCGATCCTCCTTTCACACTTATTCGCATTGTCCTTGACAATGCGAATTTTCTATAGCGTAGCATAGAAAATTTTGAGGGAATTGCCCCCACGCTCTTGACAAGAAGATAGAAAATGCGCTATTATAGTTTTGCAGACATAATTCAACATTTTCTAAGGCCCGCATTCGGTGGGGGCTTGGTTTTTGTCACCCTCTGAAAGCTATTATAGTAGAAAATCCGCTACTTGTCAATAGCTAACTCGCTACAAAAGAAATATTTTTTCCTATGAATACACGTAATAAAATCATCATCCAAAACATAAGAAGCTTTGCGCAAATACGCGGGACCTCGATCAAGCAAATAGAGAAAGACCTTGGCCTTGGGAATGGAATGATTGGTAAGTGGGAAGATTCCAAAAAAAGCCCGCCGTTTGAAACCATTGAAGTAATTGCAAATTACTTGGGGGCGTCTATTCTTGAGCTGGCGGGAATAACGCCGAGCGAGAACGAAAAAGCCCCCGCCACAGAGGGCGAGGGCTTAAGCGCAGCAAAGAAAGCGCTATTGGTAGCTATTGATGATTTGTCCGACGCTCAGTGTGAAAAACTCCTTCCGATTGTATTGAGCGCAAAACAAGTACTATGAGTAATGTTTTTATTCCGACTAATCCGCATGATAAGATATTGACCGATGCAGAGCGGCAAAAGTGGGAAAGCGATCTTGATAACAAGAAAGATGACTTCCCGTATATCGCTTTGACAAAGGCGCAGCTAAAGCTTTTAAAGCAAGCGCGAACCGATGCCGTATTGATAACCGCGCATAATGAAAATGATGCTGATGTACTCTGCTGTCATAGCTTTGCATATTGCCTTGTAAATGGCGAAAAGCGAGGGCTTATTGCTCGCCAAAGAGGGGCTAATTATCTTGCATATGCGCAGAAAGAAAACTCCCAAGCGTGGTCTATAACGGCGAGGGATTGCCTCGTTGCTGCAATAGGTGCTGTTTTCGGGTTTCTGCTGAATTGCTTGTTCTCTGGTTAATTATATTGCCACTGAATGTTCAGCGCTTCTCGGATAGCTTCAGCTTTTTCGGGGGTAATGTCTGTCGGCTCGTAGTCTTTGCAGGGATTGTCTTTCCCGCAGCCAAGAACGTACCAACCACCCCAAGTAGTATAGCGGACCACAACATGCTTGCACCCAGAGCACGCGATGCTTTTGCATTTCGGAAGCGCCGCTTTGTCAATGATGGCAGATCGGCGGTTGTATTCTCGCTCCGCTTCCTGCGCCTCTGCAAGCTGCAATTTAAGTTTGCGGTTTTCTTCCCGCAGATTATTTAATTCTCTTCTTGCAATAAACATTCCAGCCTCCATAAAACATATTCCGCCTGGCTGTCAGTAAGTGATAGCACCTCAGATTTTAGGCGCTCTCTAATAAGAATAGCATGGTTTTCTTCTTCGCACAACATTTTGTGTCCCTCCAAATAATTGATAGTAACGGGGCTATGTGTCGATTATTGCACAAAAGTTCGGGAGAAAATACAAAAATAAAAGGTGGTGTGCCAAATGTCAAAAAGCAAAATCCCCGGCCTGTCCTTTAGCTGGAAACGCGCGCTCGGAATCACGAAGATGAAAAGAAAAATTTCAAAAGCAACTGGGATTCCCACGACCAAAGCGGGGCGGCAAAGAAAACTTGGCAAACTCCTTGGTATGAAGTAAGAGAAAAGCCCCCGCCGTCTCCGCAACAACGGCGGGGGCTCTGTGCAGACAGCACGGAGCGGTTGCCGCTGCATGATTTGACCATACTCCGCTTTGCTTAACTATTTCAACGCCAAAACCTTGCAATAAGACAGCGCTCGACGAGGTTCGGCAAGCCCTCATCTTGCGACTTCGCGGCGTGAAAATCGAAGAAATTAAGGTGGTATAAATGAACATCCAAGAGGTGTGCAAAATCCGCAAAGAAGAATTGAAACTGACCTATCAGGAAATTTCAGACACTTCCGGCGTGCCGCTGTCCACCGTGCAGAACTTCTTTTCAAAGTTTTCCAAAGCCCCGTCTATTTACACCGTCGCGCCTATCTGCAAGGCGCTGGGAATATCGATTGATGAAGAGTTTGGAATTTCCGAGCGGTTGACAAGGAACGAGGAGACCTTGCAGGCGCGAAACGACGAGCTGGAGCGCCATGTTGACGCAAAGGCAGACATGATCGAGATTATGCGGCGCGGTGTGCATATCCGAAACGGCGTGATTTTCATTTTGTTTGTCGTGGTCGTATTGCTGACTGCCTGGTGCGTGTATGTAGACATCCATTGCCCAGATTACGGTTTTTGGAGGGGGATTTGATGAGGGTGGCTCTGTATATTCGCGTTTCAAGCGAAGAACAGGCACGTCACGGCCTGTCATTGCAAGAGCAAAGAGACGCGCTGACAAGATATGCCCAAGAACACAAGCTGACTGTAGTAGGCATATATGAGGATGCGGGAATATCCGCGCGGAAGCCGTATAAAAAACGTCCGGCGCTCCTGCGGCTGCTGGACGATTGCAAAGCGGGAAAGGTAGACACAATCTTATTTATCAAGCTCGACCGCTGGTTCCGCAATGTCGCGGGGTATTATGACGTGCAAACGCAGCTCGACCGATACGGCGTAACATGGCAAGCGACGGAAGAGGACTACGAGACGCGCACCGCGTCCGGGCGATTAAAGGTCAATATCATGCTTTCCGTTGCGCAAGATGAGGCCGACCGCACAAGCGAACGAATCAAATTTATCAATGATGGGAAACGGGCAAAAGGGCAACCGGCAGGCTCAAAAGCACCGTTAGGTTATGCCATCAAGGACAGGCAATACCAGATTGATAACGGCACGGTAGATGCGGCGCGAGATATGTTTGCCGCGTTTATCCGGCTAAAAAGCGTCCTTGCCGTCAAGCGATATATGCTTGACACATGGGGAATTGACCGGGCTTATAACAAGTATGTAAACTATTTCCGGAACCGTCTTTACATCGGGGAGGTGTACGGCATCGAAAATGCCTGTCCCGCGCTGGTGAGCAAACAGGACTTTGACCTTGTAAATGATATTATTCGCCAGCGGTCACAACGCTGTGCGGGAGTTGGCACGGATCGCGTGTATCTGTTTTCCGGGATATTGCGCTGCAAAGAGTGCGGGAAAACGATGCAATCGGAAACCGTAAAAAAAACATATACATACTACCGATGCCGGACGCGGATGTTTGACAACTCCGCTTGCCCGCATACAAAAAGGATCCGAGAAGATGCGCTGGAAGACTACCTACTACACGAGATGGAGGGAATCGCAGAACGGAACAATCGGTACTATAAAAAGGCAGAAAAAAAGCCCACGCACAGCGCGGACTCGATACGAAAGAAAATGAGCAAGCTAAAAACGCTATACCTAAACGATCTGATTGAGCTTGGCGATTATAAAGCGGAATACGCGAGTTTGAAAAGGGCACTGGAAACCGTGGAGGAAAAGCCAGAGACAGACCTTGACGCATTAAAAGATGGGCTGGGCGAATATGATACATACTCGCGGAACGAAAAAAAGGAATTTTGGACGCGCTTCATCAGGCGGATTGATGCAGACAACGATGGCGCGTTTTTTGTAACACCGCGTTAGGCATATTTTACCTTCATGGA
>UMLM01038715.1_pt1 | contig 27925 bp, 27 predicted proteins | sample 1966571 | NCBI WGS metagenome assembly UMLM01 (sample SAMEA4836203, study PRJEB28245) | human gut metagenome | biome: gut microbiome; material: fecal sample | place: Denmark | collected 2008 | reverse complement strand
TGCTTGTCTCATCTGATCCGACCATCAGGATCACTGACTTCTGCACGGTCTCGAACACCTCATTGCGGTTGGCGTTCAAGGATTCGAACTCAAAGTAGATATCTGAGCTTGTCTCGCGGTCGTTGTGCAGTTCCACAGCGATCACGTTTTCGCCCTCGACGAGATATTCCTGGCACTCCTCTGCGCTCAGTGAGATCTCGTGTTCCTCCGGCGCACCCTGTCCGTGACCGGAATAATACAGGTTGTCCCCATCAGGCTGTGCGCTCAGATTGGAGAATACCTCATGGCCGTTGATGTAGACGGCCGCTTCATCATCACTGTAGAATGTTCCGCTCAGCGAAGTGATCTCGCTGATATTTTCCAGCGTCACGCTCGTGCGGAAGAAATAGGTCGGAATATCTTTGTTTTCCTCATAATACTGATTCAGCAGCACCGTCGGCATATAGCCGCTCACATCCGCAAGTTCTCCTCTCTTTGCCCCGAACTTGCCGGCTGCTTCCTTCCATGCACTGTCATCAAATGTGCCCAGCGTCCATGCGTTCAGCGCGCCTCCGGCTGCCGGATCAGTGTTGTCATCCAGATATTTCCAGCTGGTTCCCTGATCGATCATGACCGTCGTATCCTGCGCTTCTTTCGTGTCCTGCACTTCTGCATGGACCGGCGTAAATGGCTGTGTGTTCATCAGCACGCTTCCGCCTCCCAGGATCACGGCAAGTGATGCAAGGGAAAGCTTCGCTGCAGTGTTCTTTTTCATACCTCTGCTCTTCCTCCTGTTTACACGCCTTATTTTAGGGAATCCAAAGTCAAAATCAATAGACCTTACAATGATTTGACAATTTAAAAATGTTCGTAATATTTATGACATATGCACGTTAATCCTTTGTTATATCCATGTAAAATCTCAGGGCGTCTGCACTTCTGCCAGGAATAAAAAAAGCCCCATACCTTTCGGTACGAGGCAAAATTATTGATTCAATTAGATGCTGCGATCTCCCAGCATACTAATCTTAACACCTACAAGGTCGGACTTTCAGTAGGAAAAGTGTCGGTATTTTGTCGGACTTTTATCGGACTTTCTAAATTTCATAACCCATTGTTTCATCTTCTCTCGCAGTTGCCAGAAACTCTTTCAGCATGGGAATTGCATTGCCCCACAGGGACAACCCAAAAAGCATAACAGCTTCTTTTTTGCGGTCATAATAGATGCTGCGCTCCATATCCATTATTTCCAGCATCTCAGCTTCTTTATACTTAAATCTGCTCAAATAACACTTGGAGAGTATCTCACAATATAAATCTCCCCGACAAGGGTATTCCCGAATTCGTCCCATAGCATTATCCACCAGTTCAATGATCCATTTTGTTTCAAACAGGCTCCGGATTTTTTCTTCAAAACGTTCTCTTGCTTCATCAGGAGCAAAGGTTTCCAGATAAATCAGTGCTCCATCCAAACTGGTACCACAGGTACAAATCAAATCATCATAGACTTCTTCTGCTCTTCCCATTGTAGACCAGCAGACATCCCGATAAATGGAAAGAATCAGCCTGGAACGGTCATACAAAACTTTTTCATCCACTTGCTGCATCCTGCACATCATACGAATGCTATGTAAAGCCTGAGTATTATTCCTGCTCATAAAAAACTCCTTTCGGTTCTATTTCATATACAAATTCCTTTCTAAGTCCACTTTCAGCCAAAGGGAAAGAAAATGCCGAAGCATGGACAGAATAACCAGTACATATCATGTTCAAACTGTAAGACACAATATAAAAACCAGAAGTTACAGTCGGAACTTATTGACTAATTGCAACTTCCGATATATAATAAAAGCGAAGTTAAACTTCTGTTTCCAAGTTCTATTATATCTATTTTCAGAAGTTTGTCAATGAATAATCGGAAGTTACGAATAAATAATTTCATAGAAAGGAAGGAAAGGACATGACATTTGGCGAAAAAATAAAGGAGGCTCGGTTGGCAATGAATCTTTCTCAGACAGAACTTGCCCAGTTAACCGGAATCTCTGAACGCTCTCTCTACACCTATGAGCAGTTGGGAACACTCCCTCGAAAAAGCAATATCAGAAAATTGGCAGAAGCCTTGCATATATCTGTTTCTTATCTTTTGGACGATGAGGAAACCGACAAACAAAGCCGTATAGATGAAGATATGTTCCTCGCTGAAGCACGAAAGCAGTTTGGTTCCAAAGGTGCAAAGGAAGCTCAGGAAGTATTGGGACGAGTAAGTTCTTTGTTTGCCGGTGGCGATCTAGATGAAGATGCCAAAGATGTGTTTTTCCAGGCGTTGATGTCGGTCTACATGGACTCCAAAAAGAATGCAAGGGAAAAATTCACTCCTAAAAAATACAGAAAACATAAGCAAACGGAATAGCAGCCATTAAGTCAGACCTCACTCGCAGATAACTGTTTTCTGTGTCCGATTGGGAGGTGAAGCAAGTGAGAACGGCAGCACGCATTATTGAAACAGTTGAAAAACTGATAAAAAAATATGACACCAGAGATCCTTATGAGCTTTGCAAATGTCTGGGAATCAAGATCCATTTTTATGATATGGAGAAAAAATTAAAAGGATTTTTCTTCTATCAGTCCAGACAAAAGAATATTGTTATTGACAGTAATGTGAATGATATATTGGAACGTATCTTAGTTGCTCACGAATTAGGACACGCTGTGCTTCATGCTCAGATTGCCATGATGAAAGGATTTCAGGAAATGGAAGTATTGGATGGCAGCTCATTGGAAGAAGATGAGGCAAACTTCTTTGCCGCAGAGTTGCTCTTAGAAGATAGCGAAGTATTAGAGCTTTTGTCCGAATACTCTTTCTTTGAAACCGCAAAACAGCTTTACGTTCCCGCAGCACTGCTGGACTATAAGTTCAGCCTTCTGCACGAAAAAGGTGAGCTGGTAAATCCCATGTACATCCGGAAGTCAGATTTCCTGAAAGATGATCTTGGAGATTATGACGATACAAACCATTTTGAATACGAATAACAGGGGGTGTTTCAACCATGTTAGATAACTCTAAAATAACAAGTACAGATGAGCTGGAATTTGCTGTATTCTGTATCGAAAATATTGCCATTAAGCTGGGAAAAAATGCCGAAGAAGTTTATCAGGCGTTGACTGAAAAAAGCGATATCTTGAATAGTTATATCGTACCGGAGTATGAGATGCTTCATACCCAAGGTAAGGACTATATCGTAGATGATATCATCAGCTTAATGGAAGAAAGGGGTATCCAATTATGATTTTATATCATGGCTCCTATCTGGAGATTCAAACTCCGGATTTATTACATTCCAGAGAAAATGTCGATTTTGGACGTGGCTTTTACACAACACCTCTTTACGATCAGGCAGTAAAGTGGTGTGAAAAATTCAAGCGTCGTGGCAAAAACGGAATTGTTTCTCGTTACAGTTTTGAGGAAAAGGCTTATCAGGAACTTAAGATTTTGAGGTTTGAAAGCTATTCTGAAGAATGGCTCGACTTTATTCTGAAATGCAGAACTGGAAATGATAGAACAGATTATGATATAGTGATTGGCGGTGTCGCCAACGATAAGGTATTTAATACCGTTGAGCTTTACTTTGATAATCTGATTGACAAAAAAGAAGCGATCCGCCGCCTGCGCTATGAAAAGCCCAACTTACAAATATGTTTCCGAACGCAGAACGCTCTTGATGAGTATCTGCACTATGAGGGGAGTGAACAGCTTTGACCGCCAATCCTATTTTATTACAAAAAAAATATGCCCGAATTATCGAGCAATTTTCGGAAAAAGAAAACCTGTCCTTGGATGATGCCCTGAGATTCTTCTATCGCTCAACCATTTATCGTCTAATAAGTGAAGGCGTGTCTGATCTGCATTGTATGAGTGATGAGTATTTGACAGAGGAACTGATTTTCGAGTATAAAGAGAAAAATTAAGATGGTTCCAAATTTATAAAGCAGACCTGTGCCGAGTTTATCAGGTCTGCTTTTGCTTTTGAAAAGTAAAACCATCTTGGTATCTCACAAATTGGCAAGCAGTGTAAACCTGTACAGGTTCACTCATTTTCTCGAATTTCCCTTTGGGTCATTCTTCGCAAATTTGCTTGTTGGGGGAGCATCCCCAATCCCCTTTGAACGACATCTTCAATGTCGGCTGCACCTTCGGTTTTAGAGAGTATATTTTTAATGGATCACCGATTCGATTTTGTGTTATGAATGTTTCTAAGATCGCCAAAAGAGGTGGGTGTTGTGCTGATTTACACATTTTCCAGACACCGAGAAGTATATCAAATTTAGAATTTTTGAAAAATTGGAGAAAGTGTTTTATAGAACTTGTCAGAGAATTCTTTCTTTTGAACTATGCAAAAAAGGATTCCGTAACGCTTAACCAACTATGCTTTCATATTTTTTCATAGAACAAAAAAATTGATAATCAATCATGTTGCTATCCAGAGCAAATCGAATTCCATCTGAATTTTGACTGTTCCACTGGCTGATAGATTTATACAGACTGCTCCATTCTTCCGGAGGATATGTGCCTGGTTTATAGTATGCAAGCGTACAATGCAGTGTCAATGGATAAGGAAGGGGACATATTTCATCAACAGATTCATACATCTGTTGAATAGTATTATGAACCTGCTCATCGACCGGCTCAAACAGCATTACAATGGAACTTGCTACCATACTTACCATACCCTTTGCAACAAGGCTGATAGTTCCTTTATCTTTTAGAGAAAGCAAGAATGATTTTATAACGTTATCGTGTGATTCGATCTTTGGTGTTATTTCACTTTTTCTTGTTGATGCGCTTAGATCATGTAGTGTAATGTGCAGTGATTCCTCCGGAAGTATTTCTGTTAGGAATTTTCCATGCTCTTGATAAAGCGATTTTTGGATAGAAGAAAGATATTGTTTCATACTTTTTGGAAGTTGAAACACAACGGTATCACCATAAAATGGACAAATTGAACCATCCTCTCTACATTTTTGAACCAGGTTTGGCGATGTTTTAAATTCTTCATCGGCTGGAGGAAAACAAGCTCGATGCTGAATCAAAGTTTGTATTCGATTCACATAATCAAAATAATTTTCTATCATAGTTTTTCACCTTTCCTTCCAAATATCTTTTTCGATATTTCAATTGTACATATGACATGATTCTGCCATAGTACACTGGGTTCATTGCACCACCAACGATACCTATCACAGGTAATCCCTGTATGAATTTCATCACCAGCATATCCGTTGCAAAGGTGTTAGAAGTTGATTGGATTTGTCTTCGTATTTCTTCTTCTGTTGGATTTACTATTGTCTCCTGTTCAATAAAGTCATCAACTTTTGTATTTAGCTCACTCCAATTTATTCCTGTTGACATAGATGTTTCCAACATCATTAATATAAACATCTTCTCTACAGGCGATTCATAATCAAATCCATATTTAAGTGCTGTTTCATAAACACCTCGAAGCAAAACCACAACCCAAATAACGATATCCGGCAGACCAATACCAAGTGCTCCTAAAATAATACCCTCCGCTGTTGAAAAAGCCATGTTCAGTGTATTCCCCATAGCCGCATCTCTTTTCATATTTTTGATTTCTCGTTTACCGCCTTTCAGATCTATTGCGTAATCTTTAATCTTAAAGTCTTTCTCAAACGATTCTTTATCATATGTTTTTTCAATAAGCATATTTCCATTTTCAAAAATAAGAGAGAATGCTTTGCAGAACATCTTTTCCAAACCGATAATGACCTTATCAGGAATCTTTTCTTCTAACTTTGCTTTCCATAACGGATTATCTTTATTTGTTGCCTTTTTTAATATCTGGTCTTCTTTCTTTTTAATCTTTATCAATTCTCTTTCGATTGCTCTCGACTTCATATTTGTCATCTCCTAAAGCGAAACCAAACAACATCCATAGCAGTAATATTTCACCTGGGTTCCGCAGAAGCAATGCGCCAATATCTGTGGATGTTATCAAAAACAGCTCTGCTAAATATCCTAATGCACAAAGAGAAAAGATGGATACCAAAAGAATCTGTGCAAAGGAGTTTTTCCTGATGTTGCTGCTCCTTGAAATTCTTGCAACAAAGTATAGTAAAAGTATTCCTGCTAAAAAAGCAACGATAAACGGCAACCAACCTTTTTGGTATTTAATCCAAAATAACGAACAGTTATCAACATTGAAGTAAAATGTATCATCTAAAAAAAGAGACATATCGCCAAACCAGGCATTCCAAGCCAAGCTCATACGATATCCGATCCAATTATCAGTATGCAAATTATCTATAGGGGCGGATGAGATAGGATTTATCAGGCTACTTATGATATTCGACATTCTTTCATGCTTCCAAAATATTGCTACAAAACTTAATGCGGAAAAAATGCTGAGTTCTAAAATGCTTTTCTCTATACCATGCTGCTTTTCTATTATACGCCACGAGGCAATTCCAATAACAATCATAAAAATCATTTCAACAGAATCTCGCCAATAAAACTCTGAGGGAATGAGCATATTTTCAATCAAGAAAATAGCAAGTGTAAGCAGCGCAAAATAAATTCCCATTCCAAGTATATATTGAGTTTTGCTTTTATCTCGATTGATTCTAATAATTTTGCTACCAAACAAATAGGTAAATACCGACCACAAAGAAAGACATAATTCTTTAATAGCATATAAATAATCATAGCAAAACAGGTTGTTTATAATAAAGCAATAAAGAATTAATGCACCAATTGCAGCAATTCCCAAATATTTTGTTTTAACTTTATTTTTATAAAGCAAATTCCCCAACACACCAAATACTGCCAGATAAAGGTATTTGAATATATAGTAGAACCCAACATCACGGTTAAAAAAGGAACCGTTTTCCGAAGCACTTAAGAGACTCCAGATGTAAATAGATAAGCTTAAAATCGAGCATAAAATAACACCTATATAGTATTTTTGTACATTATGCTCATTCGTATGAATAAAACGAATCATTCTACTATTACCAACCCTTTTCTATCAAAAATCAGATAACATTAACTTCCGATCTATTCGACAATTTTTCGTTTCCTCAGCTTTACCGTCTGTTCATGTATATCGGAAAGTTTTTGTTCCGCACTTTTGCTCCTCATATCATTTGAAGAATAACTGTGAAGAAGCGGTGCACCCGGAATGAAGTTTAAACAATCATCAACGAACCACCAGTCATAATATATTTCACTCCCATAGCCATCTTCGTCGGGACCATCTTCGCTTTCGTAGCTGTCAACGAGAACAAGACCTTCTTTGTCCACGCAATGGAGGGTATACTCACGTTCTTCCTCGAAATCCAAAAATCCCATGGCGTTCAGCAAATATCCTTGCAATGTTCCACCAAGACTGTTTGATAATCTCACAGTACGAAGTCGTTGTCCTGGATGAGCATCAGTCCATTTTGCTAAAAACATTTTTGCTTCTTGATTTCCATATTGATAAGCACGATACAGCCAAAAGTTTGCTGCCCTTGCATAAAAGGTCACATCCGGATATTGCAGTGATTTATGGTGGAAATATTCCTTCATTTGATACATAGCAGAGGCATCAGCTTCTGCACACCTTCGGGCAATACTCTGGAATTCTGATTCGTCCCAATGGCGTATCTGTGGCTGATCCGTCCCGCATGGCATAGTTAATCGTTTTCCCTGTATCCGCCAAAATTCATCTGCATATTCCACCAAATCACTTTTTTGCAATCCAGTTACGTCTTTTAGTTTTTCGCAATCATAAAATGCTCCTGCTTCAATATGCTTTATACTTTTAGGTAATGATACGGACTCAAAACCACAGGCAATAAACGCTCTTTCTCGAATAACCTGTAAGCCTTCCGGCAAGATTACCCGTTGCAGATTATGCAGTTCTACAAATGCCTGCATTCCGATTTCCCGAACACTTTTAGGAACGCTATATTCCGTCCCCGCAGCAGCCTGAGGGCAACAAACCAGAATACGCCCATCTGCACTCAAAACCGGTTTCTGCAACCCACTGTCGTAAAAAGCCCAACCCGTGATCTGTTTGATGCTGGCAGGAAGCTGGATACTTTTTAATTTAGTGCAGCCAGTAAAAGCATTGGATTCTATGGTTTCAATGCCCTCGCATAGTGTGATGCTGGTTAAATTTTTACAATTGGCGAAGGCACGCACTCCAATGGTTTTAACACTTTCTGGTACAATTACAGAGCGAATACGCATATTCCCTTCATAAGTACGTGGATAAATTTGCTCAGTTCCGGAAGGAATAATAAGATGCCCCATTATGATAACTGGTTTCATATTCATTTCTCACTCCTCAAGTATTTTCAAATTCTTTTCGCAAACTCAATACTCTCATTGAGCTATTTTCGTCTTTACCTTCGTCCAGATGGATTTTCCAAAGGTATCATGTAATTACCTATGCGTTTATTTCTCATCCAAAACAATATATCTTCCCATATCTTTGAGCTTACGTCTATATTCAATCCGCTCTCTTACAGACATTTCCGCCATAAGTTTTTCATCTTCCGGGTAAAATTGCAACTTTTGACAGTGGAAAACAAGACCTTGTGTCTCGCTTCGCCGGTTTTCATCGTTATATTTCCAATTATGTAAATGTCTAGATATGAAATCAAAAGAATCTGGTTCGAAGCAGCAAAACACAATTTCCATATTGTAGCAGTAATTCTTTTTCTGCCAGTCAAGAACTGATGTAAAAGCAATTTTAGCCGCAGCAGCTTTAGGAAAATCAAATTTTCCGGTTGAAATCATCGGAAAAGCAATACTATGGATATCATTTTCTCTGGCAACTTCCAAACAATTGTAATAGCATTTTTTCAGCAATTCTTCTGCATCAGGTGTTCCATAGGCAGGTCCGACAGTGTGAATTACATACTTAGCCTTCAGATGATAGCCCCTTGTAATTTTGGCTTCGCCGATCCGACATCCATTCAGCTTTTGACATTCCTCTTGAAGTGCCGACCCTGCCGCTCTATGAATCACACCATTTAATCCACCACTAACAGCCAGTTTAGTGTTAGCAGAATTTACAATACACTCGCATTCCAGATTTGTAATATCTTGTCGGACTACTTTCATGCGGCATTCAGGGAGGTATTCGCTTAGAAATCCTGCATAAAGTTTTTGCCATACTTTGAGGTGCAGACACATCATATCGAAAGCAATCTGTTCTTCATAACAAAAAACTACTTCCATAGGGCTATTCCAATGTGTGTATCGCCATTTACGAGCAGCAAAAAATGCAACCGGAACGGCTTCATAGATTGGATAACCGTGCGTACCAGTCGAGAGCAAAGGGAACGCAATACTATGAATGTGATTCTCATTTGCTATTTCCAGACAACTTAAATAGCAATTTTCTAACAATGAGTCTTCATCTTCCATTTCATAATAAGGTGCGGCTGTGTTTATGATATAGTCTGGTTTTTCACAGGAATTTTTGATAAGGGTGCAACCACCAACATATTCTCTAATTAGTTTTCCATCTTCCTCCTCTTGAAAATTCGCTGCTTGATTAAGCTCTCTTACGATACATTGGCAATCGGATCTGTTGATATCTTCATTGATAATTCGAAATTTGAATTCTGGTGCAAAAAAAGCTCTGTTTTCTTCCATATTTACCTCCAGAGACGCTTGTTTCAAATCCCCACAAACTTTTCCATAAAAATTTTGTCTGTATGAACCCCTTTTACTGTTATAAACAGCCCCTCGCTGCATATCTCAAGTAAAATCACATTTCCTTGCTGAATTTTACCGCTACCATCTTTCTGAACTGTAGGACAAATGCTTCCATCGTTAATATACAGGTTGTTGTGTGTATCATCAAACTCTACAGTAGGAGAGAGATGGGTATGCCCTGATACTAATATTACATTTCTATTCATATCGAGTATTCCTTGAAATCGCTTATCCTGTTCCGCCACAATGTAGGGTGTCATATCTGCTGTTCTCTGGGGATTATGCAAAATGAGAGGGGGGTGACACATTATAATATGGTAATTACAGGAGCTTCTGTTGAGACTTTGTTGTAAAAATTCCAACTGACGACCCTTGTCTGGAAAGAAGAATTGCTTTTGACAATATGTAGGATTCAATCCGATCAAATCAATATGTTCATTGATACATTTATAAAACGCTCCACAATCATCAATAAGCGAAGGATATTCATTATTTACTTTTCTCTCAAACAACCTGTAATTCGTATCATCTCTTGCAGGATTATCGTGATTTCCGCTCACACAATAAACTGCCACATCATTAAATTGCTCTTTTAATAATGTGAGCAACATATTGTATTGTTTTTCTTCTGCTCGATCTGCAATATCTCCAACTATCAAGAGCAGTTCGATGTCATGAAGTTTTGAAAGTGCTCGCTCAATGTTAGTGGTCTTTTTATATAAATGCAAATCACTGATCAAACCAATTTTTGCGTTTATCATAAATACACATTCTTTCTATAGGCAGCACAACCTTGTATAAAGCAACTCATATAGTTTAGGATCAACACAGGAAAAGACAACTTTAATATCATAATCATCATTTTCCGTTATCCAGGTATGTACAGATTTTACAGCAATCTCACTAGCTTCCTTTTTGGGATAACTAAATTTTCCAGTGGAGATTGACGGGAACGCAATGCTGTGAATGTCATACTTTCTCGCTAAATCCAAGCTTGCCGTATAACATTTTGCTAAATTTTCACGACAATTCTCAGAGGGATATCTGGGACCGACTGTATGGATAATATACTTCGCTTTCAATCGGTATCCCTTCGTTAGTTTTGCCTCGCCCACTCGACATCCGCCGAGTGTGGCGCATTCTTCCCTTAATTCCTCACCAGCTGCACGATAGATCGCACCGTCAATACCACCTCTGCCGAATAGTGTCTCATTGGTAGCGTTAACGATACATTCACACCCTGACAGTGTAATGTCCTGATCGCTGATCCATATCCCATCAAACGGACCTGATAAAGAATGATAACAGGAGGATACATCAGGTATTCCGTTTTGCCGGATATAATCTCTTAAAGACATGAGAATTTTTCCAAGATTATTTTCACCTTCACCAGTTTTTAAATCCACACCCCAATATAAATCTTTCCAGTAGTTTCCCTCTTTTAATATTCGATCCCCTGTATTCAACAAGTCTTGTGCAAGTGTTGGATTTTGTGTAAATTTTTCATATACAACTTGTTCCATGATCTTAAATTTTACATCATCCCAGTCCGGTCGCATCTCTACCTTTTTTCCAAGTCTTTTAGCTTCATCGGCAGATAAAAGTGCAAACTGCTCTTTGTCTGTTTGTTGTAAACATTTCTGTGCTTGATAAGCCGCTTCCGAATTGTAGTATATAATTCCATCAAATAATACATTCGTTGGATAAAAACTACTCAGGAAGTCATATTCTTCACGAAAGTAGTCAATTTCATAGCATGGAATCTCATAATATTTCATTATGACTCCCTCCTTGCAGGATTCAGTCAACAGGGACACTTTTATTTGTGAATTTTGCTTTTTCTGTGTCAGAGTTAAGGCTTTTCTGACAGGCGGCAAAAAAATTCATCAAAATAGATATCGTCATACTCCCATTCTGCTCCAAATCCGTACTCATCTGGTGGTTCATAATCGCTCAAATAGTTCAGATCATAAATTCTTTTATCTGCGTCATAAGACAAGTGGCATTCTTCATATTCCTGTGGTACATCGATAAACCCAATCTCATAAAGGACAGTACTCTTCCAAATACTTATGTAATCTTTACTTTTTCCGGTAAGCATATCATAGGGGATATAGGCTAGTTTCTTATAAAGTGAACACTTCTCAATCAATTCTGCTGCATCCGCAGAACCGTACAAAGCAGCTCGAACCACCCACATCATATAGGATTTTGCCATTAAACTCAGGTTTTTCCGTGTAGATAGCTTCTCAGCATTCTCCTGTGAAGGCTCATCCTCATATCGTTCCAAAAGTTCAATTTCCTCTGGATTACACTGGCTCCGCATCATATATGCCATTTCATACATGGCCATTGCATCGCCAGTTTTACACGCTTCGGCAATCCTGACTTTTTTCTGGTTATTAGCCTGTTCTGATAAATGTTCAATGAAATCAATTATTCGACCCATGATCCACCCCTCCTTTTATGAAACCCCTTCTCTTAGTCCATGCTTTTCAGTTATTATTGCTGTATAATATTTCGATTGTCTTAATATCACGTTTTCCATTATAAAATTTGAAAATCACTTTTCCAAAGACAGAATCATATCCTTCGATTTCTGCGAATAGAGTCATTGACGAACACAATTTTAATGCGTCAATACTTCCCATAACGCTGTATGGATTAACTGTATTAAGTGTGAGCAATACTTCACTAATCTCTTTCAACCTGGCTCCGAGAACGGGATGCGCAAGGTACTGTTTTGCTTCTTCGAGATCTTTTATACCATAATATTGAGCTGTTGAGCTACGACCGAGTTCTTTAAGCTGTGGGAAGATGTACCACATCCAATGTGTTTCCTTACAACCATTTTTGATTTCTTGTAGAGCGGCATTATAGCTGTGTTCCTGCGCTTGAAGAAATCTTTCCAAATGATAATCCATGTTTTCCCCTCCAAAACCATTATTTTTTATCCGGATACATATGCATAATCTATAACGACATAAATTTTTCTGCCAGGCTTTTCATTTCTTCATTTAAGTTGAACTTGCTGGAAATGCTCCCATCTGCATTGAAATTCAGTCGTAATTCACCCGCTTGAGGTGTCTTATAGCAATAGTAACATACCTGTTTTCCGTCATAATCGCCACGAATGATTTCCAGTTGGTCATACGGTAACAAAATGCGGGGATTTTCTTTAAACCTCCACTTCTTATTCGTAAGGAAGCCATACTGGAATTTTTCAAACACCTCAATAAGAACCCCTTTATTTGTTCATGCGATGGTGTGGTTGTAGTAAGTTCAGGCGCCAATTCTTTACCGTTTGATCCTGTTCTGCGAGAAAGGCTTTTAATCCAAACCATTTAGCGGCAGTTATACGTTGCTTATCATTTTTATTCTTGCATATTTCTTAGGTTTAGTGTGCGAAGAGAAACAATGCTTTGGTATGGCAACCATCAACACTGTTTCTTAACAAAGCGGAATTAAACTTTTTTGATTTCGCCGGTTCTCAATGGTGCGATTACATCTTGATAGAGAATGCTTTTTAACATTTCAGCGTTCTGATAAACACCTTCTAAGTCATATGGTGAAAAAGCTTCAAAGGTTTTTAACATCGTTGCCTCTTTACCGGTATCAATTCTGGTCAATCCTCTTGTGAAAGCCTCCATGCGAACTGATTTTCCGGGATGAACTCCATCAAGCGATACTTCCGAGCCACCGTTATACCAAGCGAGTCTATGGGTGCTGTCCAGTTTACAAAGACGTGCAGTCAAGCCAGCAATATAATCGGCACAAGCTTCATTCTCGTAAGGAGTTATTTCGCTTTCCAGCCCAATGTTATGAACAACTCTATGTCCGACTTCATGAGATAGTGTTCCAAGAATGGAATCCATACCGTATTCATTACCAGCTTCCTTAAGATAATTGGGGTCGTAAATAAGTCGTCCAAGATAGGTGTTGATGCCTGCATTATTCAGCCCATATTGTTTTGAAACTGTAATGTTATCAGCTCCATAGATAGCAGAGATTTCGTTCGTCAGTTCTTCTATCCAACCTTTATCTACTTCTCCAATCTCAATGCCATCTTTCCACATTAAGTAATTTTCATTATGCTTGAACTCACCGTTTGCAAGACTGCCAAAACTGATTTGGCTGCCACAATCACCAGTTCCAACTTTTCCGAAACTGGCTGCTTCACATTCAATTACTTTATCAAGTTTTCCAAATTGAGTTATACCTTCGGCTGTTTTGACAGCTTCTTTTGTTAATTCCAAGGGAACCGTAACCAATTTCATATGTATTTACCTCCTGTGTCTTTTATTGATTATATTCTACAAATACATACCTTTATCGTCAAACAAGTAGTTTACAATCTGTGAATTTGACGTAATCATAAGTAATTGTATTATTTTCACAAATCCCCTTGGGTGTATATTGGGATTGAACTCCAACTATACTTTCCCAAGGGGATTCGCTACTTTTTTCTTGGTTCTATTACAATGCGCAAAGGTTTAATATAGGCTATTCAAGAATTCAAAAAGCTCCTTTTCTGTAGAAGTTCAAAGCTTCTTCAACTGCCTCTAAGGAAATCGTGACAAATTTCATTAACATCACCTCCTACATATTCAAGCAGCAGTCCATTATGCGTATCTGTCCAAAACAACCGCTTCCAGCATTTGTTTGAAATAAGATTCCTGCGCCCATGCTTCTGCTTCATAAGGAGAGTGGAGATAGCTCACTCTGGTTTTAGGCGTTCCATTATTGTTTTTCAAATCCTTAATAAGGTCTAACAATCTGGAATCTGTGGTCAGATCAGGAGCAACACAATCAATAGAAGCGTATTGCTTCATGTGAATCATTTCGTGATATATCGTTGACATGGCTTCAAAGTAGTCATCTGTAATATAATCCAGATTAACATTCAACGTAGGTATTCCAACAATATCAACTCCGCCGTTATTCAACGGCTTCACTCTACATGAAGCTTGAGCCATGTAATCTTCTCCAGAAATAGCGATAGGCTTTATTCCGTTTATCCATTCTTCTAGAAGATTAAGCTCTTTCCCGATAATCTCGGTTGCTTTGCCTAACATATCCATTCTTTGCACGGATGTCGCTTCTTTCCACGCCCATGGAGTAATACCATAATCACATAAATATTCCGAGCACTCTTTGGAAATATCGTTGTATCGGAGGGAAAGATAAGGGCTTTCTTTTACAATACGAGGGCCAAACAAATTCAAACGTGTATTAAGCTGTGGAAATTCCGATGAATACAACGCATCAATTCGTGGTTGGGAGACCTCAGAAGAAAAGTGTTCTTTAATAAGAAAACCAAATCCATCAGGCTTAATTGCACCAAGTTCAGCGACTTCACTTGCTGTTATTGCTGCTTCAGCAGTTTTTTCAACAGCTAAACCTATACTTTCTATCATGCCGACTCCTTTCTTCTTTTATAGGTCATCAATCCTATTGTACGAGAAGTAAGCAACTCAAAGTGCTTAGGCATACATAAGAAATAGTGCCCCAGCAAAAGACAATTAAGGTTATCATTCAAATCTTCCGGTGTTACATTGAGCTTAATAAGGTCTGTTGTGAGATTGCAGATAAGATTTAAGTCAACCGTATTACCAATCAATGCTTTTGCAACCTTGTATTCTTCAATATTTGTGTATTCGAAAAATTCCAAGATGCGAGGCTCCAATTTGTGTGTACGATAGCTTATAAACGCTTGTAATTCTGCCTTACTCAATTCACCATTGGTTTCCGATGCAAGGATAAGAAACTTTTCGATGAACATACAAACCATTTTGCAAGTGCAGTACTGATTAGGAAAGAGTTTTTCAAGTCTCGTAGGAATCATGGTGGCAATATATTCTGCCATCAAATGTCCTTCTGCCAACTTTGAAACCAACTCTGAGTGGCCATACTTAATCATTGCGGTTTTTATTGCACTGCAAAGGAGTGAATATATCTCTTTGCAATTATCCAACTCATCATACAGTAGATGATTGATAACCCTGTCAATGATTACAGAGTTAATATAGGTCGATAGCTTGCTATCTTCCAAAAGGGTACTAACAACACTATTTCCGCTGATTTCCTCACGTTCAAGGATGACGGATTCTTCTTTGGAATTACAAGGAGGAACTTGAACCTTTGCAGATGTACGCATACCACCATAATGAACTAAAGCCTGTCCAGGACAAAGGGTAGCAAGTTCTCTATCATCTTTATCTAGCAGAAGAACATCTTGCATAGCCTCAATATCTTTTCCGTAATCTACTCTATGTGCTATCTTTATACCGGTGTTCTTTAGAACAGAAGGATGCAAGGCGGAAGGACTTTGGTCTACAATGATAAAGCCTTCGCCATAAGCACGAATCTCTGCCAACATATTGTTAAGCGTTTTTACAAGCTCTTGTGATGAGTTTTGACCGCTACCACTTTCACCAGACGAAGCGGAAGCAGAAGTATCACCGGCAAAAAGATGGTGAGCTTCTTCGATTACCATAATATGTTGCAATTCCTTTTTAGTGCTGCCGATACATTTAGTTTTTAGATATTCGTAGTATTGAGCAATGATAACTCCCATTACAATGGATTTATCAGCATCATCTGCTAAGGAATCCAAGGAAATTACGACCTTACCTTTACTCAATTCGTCGCAAGGAAGATTCTTGGAAGTATTCAACAACATACCTTTGGGACCGCTTGTAAAGCTTTGGAGTCTCGACAACAGAGCACCACGATAATTTCCCTTTAGCTCCTCACCGAACTTTGCGTTATCGAGGTAGGTATCAACCTCACGACACAAATCGGAAAATGTAGGATACAACATACTTCCGGGAAGTTCAGAAGCATATCTGTTTTCATTTTGTATAAAGTCCCAACCGCAATGCTGGTAAACTAAAACTAAGCATTGTTCCAAAATATTGGGCATCGCAGCATACAAATCGAAAGCCGAGGAAATGATTTGCTTCAAATAGTCGATATGGTACTGCAAACTGCTTCCTTTAGGAAACCAAAATGGGTTAAGGCAGAGAGACTTATTACTACCCGCTGTCATTGTATATGCATTTACACCAGGGAGAGAGTGATACTCACCCTTTACAGGCTCAATAACAAGATAAGGAAAATCGCCAATGCTGGACAGTAAATGGTGGACGGTGTTTGTCTTACCCGAACCGGTCATACCACAGATAAAGGTATGTCGGTTCATTTCTTTTTTGGGGAGACTTAATTCTATTGTGGTTTCTTCCTCATATTGCATTAGCTTTGCAAAAGGCACATTCTCTTCGTTATAGGGTAAATTGACATTATAATAGCAGTTCTTTACTCGCTCAAAACCAAAGAAGGATGTTGTTGGGAATGAAATAAATTCCGTTACATAAGCGGTAGGCAAAAGAATAGCTCTGTGAGATCCTTTTGCTTGATGAGTGCCGAAGCTATCCCATCTACAGGAATATCCAGCATTAGAGAGCATTGCAGCTAAAGGTATAGACAACGCTTTTTCTTTACTATCTTTCTCTCGAGAAGACAACTCGCCTAAATCTAAATCTGCAGAAACGGTCATTTCAACCGCCCAACCTTGCTTTTGGGTATCAGAAAAGAGCTGAATGAAATATTCTGCTTCTTTCTTCAAATCGGAGAGCTTTGAGCTTACGCCTTTCCATGAAACAGAAGTGCTGGAAGATTTATTATATTTGATATCGCCCTTGATCGTTTTGTGAACTGTTCCGAACATATTATCCTTGCTTTCAACTGAAATATTATCACCTGTCTGAATATTGCTTTCAAGATAGGTTGTTATTTCGTCGCACAGTTTACGAGCATCGGCTATGAGTTTTGCACATTCAATAGGAGACGCCGGGTGAAAATCCAAACGAACCATGCCAGAATGTTGAGTCAACACTTTTGCGATAGCGTCCACCCATTTTGACATATGTATGGATGAAAAAGATTCTCTCTTTTCCATTTCTTCTGCATTTGTTCTAACAGCTTCAAAGCTGTGTGCATATAACCCAGATGTACCGGAAAATACAGGAGTGTAACTCTCGGATTTCACCGTTCCGAACGCACTTTTTAGAAGTATCGGTGCGAGGTTTTCTTCGGCACAACCGATAGCATAAACTATCTCTCCATCCTTTCTTTCAGAAAGAATAGAGAACGGCTGATTACAAGTCGCAAATAGAGAAGCTGCGTAGTCAAGGAGTTCATTCTCGGACTCGGCATTATTGTTGCCCTTATCTTTTTCAAAACCAAACCCAAGTGAAGATATTCTGTACCATTTCAACTCTGGCATATCAGACACAGCAATGCTATGAGCGATACAATCATCGGTAGGGGTAGACAGATGACGAAGTATTTCATTCTGCTCAATAGAAATATTCACTAAATCCATTTTATACCCTCCCTTTAATTTTTACTTCCGGCTGTAATGGCATCAAGTTGGGTTTTACAATCACCGTAAAGCTTTTTGGTGTTTTCAGCTTCACTATCTTCGAGAATTGTGTAAATATTCTTATAACACTCTCCAATATCCGCCCAAGTTTCGATAGCTTTATCAAGTTCTTTAATCTGGAGGCTCAAATCGACCACAACACTTGCTCCAAAACCGACAAGAGAGGAAATATTATCGTGCATTTTTTTAATCTCAGGTTTTGCGCCGTTTGCGATTTTGTCGTTACCGAACTGATACATCATCGTGGAGAGACTGGACGGAAAATTTTCATCACCTACATTCAATCCGTAGATAGCATCAATGAGTCTGGACAATTTTTCTGTATACTTGGACTTCATCTGAGAAAAATCATCGTTCAAAATCTTGTGTAAATCTGCTGGTTTCATACAATCACGAATCCAGCCAATGTAATTTGTTCCGGTAAATGTGTCATACATGAATTTTCTGATTTCATCCAGAATATTTTCACAAAATTTATCTCTGAAGATTTGGTCGGTATCCCTGCAGAGAGTGTCAAAAATTCCATTTTTACCGGTTAATATATCGAAACTGTCACACACCATCACGCACATTGCATTCAGCTTTTCTTGCAACGCTTTTTTCAGCTTTTCACGAGTGATATTGAAGTTTTGATAAATCTTATTTGTAACCTTGTTGCCGCCGGCTTCACACAGTTCGTCACGTTTTTGGTCAAACGAACGCAAAAAAGTATTGATGTAATCATTTACACAATCGTGTGTAATTTTTTTGAGATCCTTTACGTAATTATCCAGCAAAGTATTATACTTTTTGATTTCTGTATCAACAACCATCAATGCTGCATCAAAAGCAGAAACCGTGACCTTGCTTTCGGCATTGCTTCTAACACTTTGGAATTTATCCCAATTGGGGTTATCAGCTTTAAGCGGATAATTACCCCAGAAATTAGCCTGCAAGCAGTTGGGATTTCCTTCTTGCTCCAGAGTTCTCCACTCAGCTTTAATGTTCTCAATAAGAGTGCTCAACGAAGAAACAAATTTCGCATTTATTTTTTCGCCGATATTTTTACTCAAGGATTTAAGTTCTGCTTCGAGTTCTGCTTGCGTTCTTGCCGTTTGCGTGACATATTTATCAAGGGCTTGTATCATTGCAACCCCCAATGCCTCGGTAACTGCCTTGGAAATTTCATCACCTTTGCCGTCGATGCCTTCAAGGATGCTGCGAGAAGATGAGAGCGAGTCCTTAATGTAAATAAAGAATTTTGCTTGAGTAATTGCTTCCGTTAAAGCAACCTCATACTTCAGACGTTCAATATAATCAGCCAACGCATTCTTGAAGAAAGAGTCCAGTGTATATCTGAGATTACTGTCTTGTACGGCAATGATATTGTTGAGGCCGTCCCTACTGGTAGTAAAAGTACAGTAAGCTCTCTTTTCGCCCTTATACATTACTTCCAATCTTTTGGTCATTTCGTTTTCGGCTGGCTCATCATAATCATTGCATCTTTTATCAGAGGCGGTTTTGGTCATAAGAGCACCAACACCGTTTTGAATATACTTGTATTCGCCTGCAAGGGCATCTACGACATAGCATCGTTCACCCGTGAGACAGGGAAGCTTCTTGAGGAAGTCTGTAACAGGACCTGAATCGTTAGGTCTTCTGTTTTTGCAGTTGTAGATGCAAACTTTGTTCTTTCGTGAGTTGCCTTCTATTGTGTCCTTCAAGGCATAGAGAAGGTCCATATCTACAGCACCGTTATCGGAGCACAAAACCCATACAGCATCAGCCTCGGTCAAAATGCCACGAACAAGGGCAGTATGAGAAGACTGAGTTGCTGTATCTTGGGTGGATGCGCCGGTTCCGGGCAGGTCAATAAGCGTTACATTATTGGGAATATCATCGTTGCACCAATCGAGACACACACAGTAGTCGCTTCCGGTAGGAATTTTGTATTTTTGGAACAGCTTCTTCCTTTGCTGATTGACTTTCTTTGTATATTCGCCCATTTCTTTTTCGTTGTCGTTCTGATTAACATAAACACACAAAAGAATCAAAAGGAGCAATAAACGGTGCCGGGAATTGTCATATGTAAGAGAAAAGTCATCTTTGGAAATTGTCCACTTCTGAGCATCCAAACCATTAAAAAGAATATCTGCCTTATCGGTATCTTTCATAAAATATGCAACGTTTTCAACGGTTGTCATGTACTCATACTCGCCATTCTTAAGGCTTACACCGTGAGTGACAAAGTACATATATTCAAACAGCTCGTTGAACATATCTTTTGAAATTTCCTTTGCAGAGAATGTACGCTTAGTATCAACGTCCTTCACAAAGCGAGTAGAGGTAAAGCCATCCTTTTGACTTACCTCTTTTTTAATTCCATATACTGTTACACATTCACGAGATCGCTCATTGATACGAGTGATATATGTGGGTACAGACGAGGTGGTTTTGGATGCCACAGGCAAAATAGGGTAGCCGCAAAGCGCATTGAAAAGTGTACTTTTGCCGGCAGATACTGGGGCAACAACAGCAATATTACAATGCACGTTGTTCTCACCCGACAAGGGCGGGATAACACAGCTCGCAACATAATTTTTATCTATCCATTGAGGGAGCTGTGCGCTTTCTAAAGTAGTTATATCGGTTAGATTTCGAATTATTCGTTCTGAAAGTCCAAACATTGTTTATCCTCCTGCTATATAAAACTTATATAATTTCCCTCAGTCTTTCCATATTTTCGTGGCTTCTATTTGCAACCGTTATAATGTTAGCTTCGGTGTATTCGGTACGGCTAACCGGCAAGCCAAAACGGTCCCAAATAAGAATGCCATCAGATACAGCATCGTCTCCGGTGGGTCTACTGGTATCCGCAAGCCAAATTTCACTCTCAATATCGACGAAATAAAGTCTTGCTTCGACACGCTCGGTCGTCATATGGTAATATTCGGCAAGTTCGGATATAAGTGTACTGGGGTTAATATAATGCTGCAGTTCGTCTTTGAATTTGAAAACAAAATATGGCTCCATATTATTCGGAAGTACAAGTCCCTTAAAATCGGTGATTTTTTCTCCGCAAAGCAGGAGAGTTTCAGAATCTGTATCCGCTGTATTTACCGAGTCCATAATTTCATATTTACTATCATCATTAAATAAGATCTGTGCGAGGTCGGTAGTCCAAGTTCTCTTATGTTTGGAGAGCAACAAGGCTTTACCCTTGATAATTTGTTTGGTGTTTGCGATATCATTTACTGCCGATTCAAACGCTTCAATATTTCCCGCATGAAACAGAATAAGATTTTTTAAATTGTGCTTTCGTGCAGCGTTTCTTAAATCAGTAATACCGTGGTCGCTTTTATTGAGAAGCACAAAAAACCATTGCGGAGCATCCTTGTGGCTTTCAAAAAACTGAGAATGGTATTTCAATACATCAACTGGAAGATGGGTCAGGAAAACAAATCCTTCATCAGAGCTGGGTGTACCATCAGTTCTTGCAGTTGACGAGTTTAATTTCAAAGGGGCATTCCCGATAGGAAGAAGCGAGGCGAGGACTTCACGATATTCATCGTCCAGATTTAATCCGTCGTCAAATACTATGTTCATATTATCCCTCCGTTTTTGTTAATGCTTTTTCGATTTCTTCCGTTGCGATTTTCTCCAGAGCATCGAACCAACCGTCGAGTTTTTTGCGGTTGTCACGATAGACTTCTTGGATGGCACGGCGGTACATAGCATCATAATCTGCTGTAGTGCCGGAAGCTTCCTTGGCAGGAGCAAAGAGCGTTTTTTTGTTTTTCGCAGGAATCAGATTAAAATACTTGACGACTTCAATAACCATAAGAGCTGCGTTGATTGTACAAGGGATAATTTTTACCAACGCCCATTTACTTCCTCCGATAAAACTCACAAGCATAGGAACTGCGATGCCCTGTGCTGCCAGCAGACCCAAGAAAACGGGAGCCGATATTTTCTTTATATTGGTTTTCGTTCCGGGTTTCGGCTGAGCACCATTGATTCTAACAACCGTAGGATTAGCAACACCTTGTTTATATTTTTCACGAATCTCAGAAGCTGTCGGCACACTGATGAAAGAGAGCTTATTTAATCTCAAAGAAATATTCGACCACACCATATTGCTAACGCCATCTTCCTGCAAAGCAGGCATAATGATATTGGCAACATCTGTGAAGATGCTGATTGACATAGAGGCTAATGCACTCTGATTTTTATAAACATCATCGGGATTGTTGCTCTGATAGACCTTTTTCAGAATGTCATGTTTTTCCTCTCTCAGCTTCTTAATTTGTTCTATAGACTTATACATGGCATAACCCTCCTATTATTTTCATTGTATATATATTGTATTTCAAATCTTCCATTAGCGCAATGAAACAGTTCACGGATTGTGAATCTTCAAGAGCTTTCCCCAAAAGTCCGGATTGATTGACAACAATTCAATTAGAACTTTAGAAAGACCACAACCGCTTCTAACTGCTGCGGCAAGCACACAATCGTCTTTACAGAAGGGGTCAAAACAGCATTTTATCATTCTCAAATATATGTCACAAATTTCTTCCGCTTCGTGTTGCGAATATGTATGTATCAATTTATGCCCATACATATTCTGTGCTTTCTCAGAGATATCAACCAACAGTAAAAACCACCGATATTTTTCTGGAAATCGTTCTTCTTTTTTCCATGCGGTTACTTCAGCAGTTGATACATGGCATACTTGAGAAATATTCTTTTGATTGTAATGAGAGTCTTCATCTGGCTCCCTATAACACAATGCGCTGATGGCGTGAGCAAATGGCGCCATCAATGCCAATACCAGCTCACCATTTTTGTTGACTGCATCATATTCTATGCGAATTAGTGGATCAGCGTATGGCAAGGAAGGGGCTCCTGTTGCAGTAGCATAGTATTCAAGAAATTGTAAAAAATCTCCAATCATATTTTTCTCCATTTCCCCGCGCCTAAAGTCGCGCGGACACAAATATTTCATCAATAAATCTCACACGCCTTATTTTCGTGTTACTATGTAAGAGAGGTGGTACACTACAGAGCACGTGAAGGAGAGTAGGAATTCTACTCATTTGAATATCCTGTATATTTATCAGTTGCCGTCATCATCTCAAGCACAAATAAGTAGGACTTTGAGCCTGGACACTTATGATTGTTCAATCAACTATTGTCGATTCGCTTTGGTGACAGTCAATGCCATCTCTCCTTTGTATGAAAGGAGTTTTTTTATGGCTATGAAAATCGTTCGCTTCAACTGTTGTGGCATGGATGTTCACAAAAACCTGGTTGTCGCTACTATCGGTATAACCGATAGAAAGACCAACATTACAGAATACTTCCAACGATCCTTTTCCACTTTAAACTCCGATCTGTATCGGTTGAAAGATTGGCTGAAATCTTATCACTGTTTTGATGTCTGTATGGAATCCACCGGTAAATACTGGATCCCCATCTTTAACATTCTTGAAGATGAGATCAATGTTCGTTTGACTCATCCCAAGTATGTCAAAGCCATCAAAGGCAAGAAAACAGATAAGAAAGATTCCAAATGGATCTGTGATCTCTTCAAACATGATCTGATCAAATTTTCGTTTATCCCTCCAAAAGAGATTCGAGAACTACGCGAGATTGCACGTTACCGATATAAACTGGTCTGTATGCGTTCTTCGGAACGTAACCGTTATCAAAACTGTATGACCGTTTCTAATATCGCTCTGGCTTCTATTGTCTCCGATCCTTTTGGGAAAACAGCTTCCAACATCATGAAAGAAGTCATGAAGTCCAATGTGATCGATGATGACAAGATCCTAAAGCTCATTCACAAAAACTGTAAGAACAAAGACAAGATGCTAGACTCTCTTCATGGCTATCGCATTGAATCAGATCAACGATTCAAGATGAAGAAATCGTTGGATCATATGGAATATTTAGATCAGCTCATCAATTCATGCGAAGCGGAATTGATCAAGCGTGCTTATCCAATACGCGAATCTTTCCAGCATATCACACAAATAAAAGGAATCAGTGCTTTATCGGCAATTCTTATCATTTCTGAAATAGGAATCGATATGTCTCAGTTTGAATCCGACAAACAGCTTGTCAGTTGGGCCGGACTTTCTCCTGCCAACAACGAGAGTGCCGGCAAGAAAAAGTCGGTCCGTATCTCAAAAGCTGGACAATATCTCAAACCACTGCTTGTCCAATGTGCTTTATCGACCATAAAAGATAAGACATCTTATTTCGGAAGAAAGTATTCCAATATCAAGAAACGGCGTGGTCATAAGAAAGCAATCATTGCGATCGCACGCATGATGCTCGTTAGTATCTATCACATGATCCTTACAGGTGAAGAGTTTCAACCAACCGATTATGAATCCTTGATGAATCCAAAATCAAACACAGACCAATCACTAACAATTGAAAAAGCATTAAACTTTTTAAAACAATCTGGTATAGATATTTCTTCTATTCCGGTCAACTGATAAAATTTTTTTGATATTTTTTACTACTTGTTTTTAAGTCGGCCTTTTTACGCATTTTTATTCACACTTATCACCTTGCTTTTTTGTAAGTTCATCCGTATCTTCATCTACGGAAGTGTCTATGCCGAACAATTCTTGAAACTTATTAAAATTATATGGAAAAGAGTTTCTACCGTGGTTCTTAAACGGCTTTATACCGTTGTTGTAGTGGACTTCAAGCTCCCATTGCGTTCCGTCAAGAACTATATTTTTTTATCAGCTTCACGGGTCATCATAGGTCATTTCTCCTTGAGTTTTGATGTTACTTACTATTTTACCTCATTTCCAACGCTTTTGCATTATTTTTATGTGTGTTCTTGATATTCTTTTTGCGTTTATACAATTCATTTAGAAGTATTTAGAAATATATGTCATAGACAGAGCTGCACAACTCTTTGTTCAATAGATGTACGAACGACTTTTCCCTAAATTTAGACTCCTGCGATGTGATATAAAACTAATTTATGCCTCCATCTTCTTTGATTGATAGTATTAAAACAGAAAACCTGAGTAGCCATAAAACTACTCAGGTTATTTTTTTATACCCATATATTATGTGATCCAGTTTATAAAAGTAGAGATTTTCTCTAAATCTTCATCACTGAGCATCCGCAGCTGTTCGCAGAGCTTACGATAGGGAGTGTCATTATTCTCCAATGGTGCAAAAAACTCTGAAGGTGTCATATCAAAATACGACATGATATTGAAAAGTTCTCTAAGTGAGGGTAAAGCCGCACCACTGGTTACTCCACGAATATAAGAACCGCTTTTTCCTAAATCCAAACTCATCCGGTGTTCAGAAACATCTTTTGCAATACGCAATTCCGTAATACGAGTTCGGATAAAATCTTCGTATGGCATATCGACCACTGCATCTCCTCCCTTCCATAATTATTTTATTACGAATCAGGAGATGGCATTGGTAATACTAAAGTCAATTTTCGCTTTCTTCTCCTTTTGATTGGTAGTATAATTATGAATATAGAAAATTATTGGTGATTACATTACTAATCTTTCCTGCGGAGGAGATTTTATGAATATATTTTCGGTCAGCTTTTTCGGACACAGGCAAATCGACAATCCACTTCACATAGAATCACAGTTAGAGGAAATTATTAGCTCTTTGTTAAAACGAGAAGAATATATTGAATTTCTGGTCGGACGTGACGGTGAATTCGACCAGCTCGTATCCTCAACCATACGCAGATGCAAAAGGAGAATTCGGGACGATAATAGTGCTTTGATCTGGGTCATGCCATATCCGACTGCCGAATTTCGTGATAATGAAGATTCATTTCGTGACTATTATGACGAGATTGAGATTTGCGAACAGGCAGCAAAGACACACTACAAATCTGCTTTTCAAATCCGAAACCGGGTAATGGTAGACCGCTCTGACTTAGTGATTTTGTATGTAGAGCATCCTTCCGGCGGAGCATATCAGACCTTTCGGTATGTCCAAAAATCAGGGAAAAAATTTATCAATCTGGCTGCTGAAGAATAGCCAGTCAGCAAGAGGCAGGAGGAACCATGGGGAAAAAACGAAATTTATTTATTCCAGTTATTGTAGTGATTTTATTGATTGCAGTTGCATTTTGGTTGGTAAAATTAAAGCCAACGGATACCGCATCATCTGATGTTGATGAAATGGTACAGCGGGTAGAAAACGCTTTAGGTGATGACTTCAAGAAACAATCCAAAACAGAAGTGGCGGCAACTTTGGTGTATGGCAACGGAGAAGAAGATGCAAATATCAATTACCATATCCTCAAAACCACCTATTACGAGGCTGATCCCAACGAGATAACCGGTCTGAATATAGATGCCCTCAACGTTCTTTTTAACCCTGAATCCGCCAACAGCTGTGAACAAATGAAAATTCAGGACTGGGATGCCGCACTTTATAAAACAAAGAGCCGTGGCTATTTATGCTGGACGGATTCTCCGGAAGTCAGCTATGTTCTGGAATATAATCCGCAAACAATCGCTGATGAAGAAATCATTAAAATGGCTGAAAGTGCAGAACCATACGAAAAATAAAAAAAGAAAGCCATAGGCTCAACCCAGAAACAGGGCTGCCTATGGCTGTTTCTATTCTACTGTCGATTTTCTTCTTCTCGCTGCTTTTCTTTTTCTTCTCGTTTCTTCCTGTCAATGCCCAGAATATGCTCCACAGTCTGTTTTGCAGTCAAATATTCTTGCATATCTTTTCGGACTTGTCGATACTCAGCATAGGCTTTTTTCTTCTCTGCTGACAACCGATAGAACTCCTCGTTTAAGGTTTTTCTGGACGGAACTTTCTTATCCGGTAGCTGGTCAAATGCCTGCTTTGCAGCTTTGTGAATCTGAATTTCTTCTCGGTGTTCTTCAAAGAATTTTCTGTTGTATCCAGATTTTCGATAAGCTTCATATACCGGACGGGTTCTGGAATAGTTGTTGATGTGTGTCTGTAATGCTCCAATCTCAACCATTCTTTTTTCATTGGCTTTAATAGTATCGGATAGCTCCGCAAATCGGTGGCTGAGCTGCTCTGTCAAAGCAGTCAATTCTTCATAATTGCCGATACCTTTTTCTTTCAAAAGGCAAACTGTCCTGGCAGCTTCTTTGCGGTTATATTTCTTTGCCCACCGCTCATAGCCCGCTGATTTACCTTCTGCCATCTTCGCCTGAATATCTATCAGCAAATTAAACTCTCTTTGAGCATGAACCTGCTTGCTTGCTCTGGATGCTTTCTGAACAGACTTACCGGACAGAATTGCAATTATATCCTCCTGACTGTATCCCTCTCCAAGAGAGCGCAGACGAATAAATCGCTTCTCCTCACTATGCCGGAAAGCCGGTTGCTTTCCATCCTTAAATTCATACCCAAGCTCTGAAAGCTGAAGAACAAAATCCGAAAAATCTTTTGGTTTCTTTTTTAATATCTGGTCGATTGCCGCACACAACTCATCACGCTTGGTACGCTTTTTGGGAAAGGTCGTTCTCTTGACCCGTTCCCGGTATGGCTTTGGCTCTATGACTGATAAGCCATGCTCAATACAAACCATATCGCTTAATCGATGAACCGCAAGCCCGGAAAGAAAAAAGTTCTTGAATTTACGGGTACAGTCCAGAGAGGTCGAGTTATAAATGATATGGTGGAGTAGGGAAGCACCGCCTTGTCACATTGCTGTGGTAGGTTTGCGCCACCCTCTCCGGGAACTTATCCCGAATTATTGATTATCCCGAAAAGCTTTGATTCGT
>UMLM01066570.1_pt1 | contig 28156 bp, 18 predicted proteins | sample 1966571 | NCBI WGS metagenome assembly UMLM01 (sample SAMEA4836203, study PRJEB28245) | human gut metagenome | biome: gut microbiome; material: fecal sample | place: Denmark | collected 2008 | reverse complement strand
CCTTACTATTTTAATAAATAACTTTCATTTCAGTATTTATCTTGGTTTGGATAGACACTTTATACGCATCAATCGGTGTAATTGTGAAATCATCTGATTTTGAATTTTTTGTTAAAGGTGTAATATATATGCTTTCTGTCTCTCCTCTTGATACGAGATAGAATCCAAATACATTTGAATTTACAGTGCCCAGTATTAATGCGGAAGAATATACATGAATAGGCAAAATTGCTGTTTCGTTAGTTTTTACTGCCAGACCGGTCAGCCGGTTACTATTTTATTGAAGTCCAATTGCTCCATGTTCCAGATGCTTGCGTTCTGGTATATGCTTTAGAACCATCTGTTAAATCATAGGTAATTTGAAAACCGGTCTGTGCTCCATTGTTGTTTGCACTTATAACTACGTGCCAGTTAATCTCAGTAACCCCGTTTTTGGGGTTTAATAACAAAAAAATTCCAAAACCAAGATTGTTACAGTCGTGGCCTTCGCTAGTTATCAAAGTGCCAAAAGCACGGTTACTATTTAACTTATAGTCACAGGATCAAAGCAGATTAAAAGTACTGTGCTCCAGGGAATAAGTGTCACTTTCAATGTTGCAGAAGAAGTATCAAGTACGGGTGGTACTGCGTATTCAGATTTTTTTGATATTTCTGTCACTCCCGTCTGCTTTCCTGTTATGTATAAAGAAGTAATGCAGTTGTTATCAATTAGTAGAAATGAAGTCATATGATTGCTTACACCACCCCACTTTACGCTTACTGTTTTGGTAGAGCCATCACTCTGTATAATATAACTATTGGCCTTGAACCGCTTACTATTTTATTTGAATCCATCTGCTCCATACGTTATTGTCCATTCTACGACAGAACAATACTCCTGTCGTAGAGAATGCAAACAAATTCAAAAAATTTGGATTTCCATTGGATGCAAGGACAATGGCATCAATCCATACACTGCCACTATCTATTGGCGCATTTTTGGCAGCTCCAGTGCCAGAATAGATTCCTGTTTTTGTGATTGCATTCCAATCAGATACGGCATTATCAATTGATCTGAGCGCCTTACTATTTTATTGAAATCCAGTTAGTCCAAGCGGTATTAACAAATTGCCTGGTTATTATAGCATTAGGGGCGCTAGCTGGAGAAAAAGCAATGATACGGTTACGTATTATTATCAACGAAAAAAATTTCCACTCAATTCCGTCAATAACAGGAACGTTTTTATTATCGTAGGAAAAATATAACAAACCATAACTGGTACTCCCAAGCTTGCTTAGATAATCCTCGATATCTACGCCATGTAATTCACCTGTCAAGGGCTTACTATTTTATGTAGAACACGACAATATCGAGTTCTGTATTTACCAATCGATCACCAGCATCGTTTTTTGCCACGACAAAAGCATACGTTTTGTACGAATATAGTTCGGTGTGTATATTTCTACTCCCGGCAGAATCAAATATTTTTACGGCAATAATATTTTTTATAGACGATCCACTGATAAAATTATTTGTTGCAATTTCGCCTGTTTTACTTGTTGTTATTTTTCCAATGTAAACAGCAACACGGTTACTATTTTATCTCAGAAAGGAGGCGAGAAAAAAATGAGATTTCAGAAAGAAGTGAATATTTTTGCACCGGATGCGATTCTAAAGCGATTCCAGGCAAACGAGACAAATTTCTCTGTAGTAAAAGGTAAGATTGAAGTTCTGATCAGCGAAAGCGAAATCCTCGAACTGCAGAACAGCAAGGTTACTATGTATAGCAAACTTGCGGATGTGAAGCTTACTGTTGATGGACTTGAGCAGACCTATACAGACATAACGTCCAAATACGATGCTGTCAGCGGAAAGTACACAGACCTCGATGCCAAAGTTGCTGAGTATAAATCAGGTGTGGATGGCATGTCGCAAAACCTTTCGCAGGTGCAGACAAATCTACGGGACAACTATAGTACCACAGCCGCGATGAATGCTACTATCCAGGCCAAGATAGATGGCCTGTCCTCAACTATATCACAGACTTACGCCACAGGATCAGATGTTCAGCAGAGACTTGCATCTGCTGATGCAACTGCAAAAGGTTATGCAGTTGCGGCAAAACAGGCAGCTGTTGATACCGCACAGGCTTCAGCAAAAGAGCTGTTAAAGTCATATGCCACAGTTACGCAAACACAGTCAATGATTGACCAGAAGGCAACGAGTATCGAAAGTACAGTATCATCTACTTATGCCACAAAAGATTCCGTTAACGAATTGCAAACATGGAAAACAGAAGCATCTCAGAAGATCACTAACAGCGCTATCGTATCAACAGTTACATCGAGCGCGGAATGGACAAAAAAGGCAGATACAAATACTGTACAAAAACTGGAAACCCGTGTTGAACAAACAGAAACAGATATTACAAGTAAGGTATCTAAAGGTTCGATATCGTCAGAAATCAATCAGACAGCGCAAGGCGTGAAAATTAGCGCATCCAAAATCGACTTTAATGGTCTTGTAACCGCGAATAAATACTTCAAGATTAACAAAAATGGTTCCATGGAAGCTATATCCGGAAAAATAGGCGGGTGGAAGATAGACAGCACGTTATTAAAATCAACTAATGGTCAAATCATACTTGATGCTAAAAACGGAAAAATTATAACCACAGAGGACAAAAAAGGACATGCAACAAGCATAACGTCTACCGGAATGAAAACGGGAAATATATTTGCATATTTTGGAAGAATCGGAACAGCAAAAGAATCAAAATCTTATATTATAATTGACGAAGAAGTATCCGATGGAAGTACACAAGCTTTAGGCGCCATAATAAATATTGATGGAGTATTCCGCGCCTCTAGCAGTGGAGATGTTCTGGTGATGAATTTGGATCACGTATCCAGTGGTGGACATTTAGTTTTTAAATCGGATGGAATGACAGTGGCATATTTGTCAAGTTCATCGAAAAGGTACAAAAATCATCTCTCAAATATGACGTTGGATGAGGCGGAAAAAATTTTGGATATACCAGTTGTATGGTTTAACTACAAAGAAGGATATCTTGCTGAAGATGATCAAATGAATGGAAAACCAGTACCGGGAATGTATGCAGAAGATGTTGCGAAATATTATCCAGTTGGAGCTTATAACAACGAAGAAGGACTTGTTGAGAACTGGAATGAACGTATGATCATTCCGGCCATGCTGAAACTTTTACAAAACCTGTACAAAAGAATATCTTAAAGGGGGAAAACAAAAATGAAAATCAGAGCGGAGCCGAAAGGCTCTTATTTTTATACTTAAAATTGCGCCGGCGCAACACCGGAGAAAGGAAGAAAGAGTGGAAACAATCATCTCATCATGCATCAGTGCGGCAGTAACTCTTCTGGTGTGCTTGATCAGTAATCATAGCCAGAATGAAAAGACACGCGCATTGATGGAGTACAAACTCGAAGAACTCACAAAAAGAGTAGACAAGCATAACAACGTAGTGGAGAGAACCTATTCCCTGGAACAGAAAGTAGTTGTTCAGGAAGAACAGATCAAAGTAGCAAACCACCGGATTTCAGATTTAGAAGAAAAGGAGAACGGACATGTTTAAGAATTGTGTTTTTAAACCCAGTGTTGACACTATGAAATGGCTGAAAAAAGCGGGCATCAGAGCCGTCAAGACTATGGCGCAGACCGCAGTCGGCGTGATCGGTGCTGGAAGTGTTATCTCGGCAGTAGACTGGAAGATGGTAGCATCGGCAGCAGTTGTGGCCGGAGTGGTAAGTATTCTTACCAGCGTAGCGGGTATTCCGGAAGTAGAGGCAGAAGAGGGCGAATGATCGTCCTCTTTTCTCATTCAGAAAGGAAGAAGCACATGTTAAAGATAATGGGAAAGGCCCAGGCATCCGTAACACAGATGCAGGCATACATCAAAAGAGCGAATCCAAAGGTGTCCGATTCGGTCATCAAGATGATTCCACTTTATATTACAGAGGGAACACAGGAAGGAGTAAGAGAAGATATAGCTTTTGCTCAGTCCTGCCTGGAAACCGGAAACTTTACGTTCTCCGGAACTGCGGTAACTCTGAGCCAGAATAACTTCTGCGGCCTGGGTGTTACAAAAACCGGAATGAAAGGCAGCAGCTTCAAGACCCCGGCAGAGGGCATCCGGGCGCAGATCCAGCACCTGCAGGCCTACGCATCCACAGGCCGGCTAAAGAATCGTTGCGTGGATCCGCGCTATACATACGTCAACAGAGGCTGTGCAGAGCACGTGGAGCATCTGGGCATTCAGGAGAATCCAAAAGGTCAGGGGTGGGCATCCGGCCGGAATTACGGCCAGAAGATCATTAATATTCTGAATAGCATATTATCCATTAAGGCATCAAATAAGACATCAAAAACAGAAAAGGAGAGTACAACCATGAATATCAACACAAGTCTTATCAGTAACAATAACAGCTATGCAGGTCATAAACCGGCATATATCGTAATTCACAACACAGATAACTATGCCAAGGGTGCAAATGCGAAAGCGCATGCTAAGGCTCAGCATGATGGCAACTTTAAAGGCTATTCCGCACATGTATATGTGGATGACACAGAGGCGTATCAGGCGCTTCCATATAACCGTGGCGCATGGCACGTAGGGGTTAACTACGGTGGTCGGCTGTTTGGTACTGTCAACAACAGAAATTCAGTAGGGATCGAGATGTGCGTCCAGGCAGGCTATAACTATGAGAAAGCTTTCCAGAATACAGTCCAGGTGTGCAAACAGCTTATGAAACAGCTGGGAATCCCGGCAGACAGAGTTGTGCAGCATTATGATGTATGTGCAAAGAACTGCCCGTCAGCAATTCGAGCAAAAGGTGACTGGAACCGGTTCAAGCAGCTGATCGGAGCTAAGACCGCCACACCGACGGTAGATAAGTACTATCGCACAAGAAAGTCCTGGGCTGATAGCAAGAGCCAGATCGGAGCATACAAGAGCCTTGAGAATGCAAAGAAAGAGTGGAAACAGGGCTACACCATCTATGACTGGAACGGAAAAGCAGTGTATCCGGTACAGACTTCAAAAAAGGCAGTAGTTCTGACGGGAAAGTTTGAGACCCAGCTTCCAATCATCCGGAAAGGGAATTCCGGCGTTGCAGTTTCTGTGCTGCAGTCTGTACTTGGTGTTACTGTGGATGGCAATTTCGGAGACGATACAGAAACATCCCTGAAAGTTTTCCAGAAAAACACAGGCGTAAAGGTAAGTGGAACCTGCGGTATTGATTCCTGGAAAAGAGTGATCGAACACATAAAAGCCAACACAAAATAACTTCCTATTGTAGAAAAAGTCCGGCAGGTACCCACTGCCGGACAGATTGTATCATCATTCGGAAAGTTAAATTATCTGTTATTGTACTCAGGTGGACCGGACGGAGAAATAGGAGCTTCCATGCGGTATCTTTCCCAGCGTTTTACCGCACCGAACCGGATGGTCGCGGCAGTGCTCAATGATGTGGGAACAGAAGAACTGGCACATTTGGAAATCGTATCCACCATTGTCCATCAGCTGACAAAGGATCTTTCTATGGAAGAAATCGAGAACAGCGGACTTGGGCCGTATTATATTGACCACACGGTGGGAATCTGGCCGCAGGCTGCAGGTGGAGTGCCCTTTAATGCCTGCGAATTCCAGAGTAAGGGTGATCCGATCACGGATCTGTTTGAAGATCTGGCAGCAGAACAGAAGGCACGCTCCACCTACGATAATATCCTCCGGGTGGTGAAAAATATCCCGGAGGTTGCAGATCCCATCCGTTTCCTTCGGGCAAGAGAGGTAGTCCATTTCCAGCGTTTCGGTGAAGCACTGAGATCCGTGCAGGAGCAGCTGGATGCCAAAAATTTCTATGCCTTTAACCCGAGCTTTGATGCTCCGTGCAAAGCCTCCTGTGAAGAGTGATGGATCAGAGAAAAAATCTGTCTGACAGGAATCATATCTGAAATAAAAAGAGCTGCACAGCCGGCAGGGATCCTGCGGCTGTGTAGCTTTGAATTTGTTTTTTGGGAAAAAGATGTTTGTAACCTGCATTTCTTGTTATGCGTCTTTTTTATCGTCTTTATGCAGATTCTTCTGTGCTGTGGAAAGCATAAGCTTGATCCTGTTCAGCTGATTTACTTCGCTGGCACCTGGATCGTAGTCGATGGCAACAATGTTGGCTTCCGGATGCTCACGGCGAACTTCCTTGATGACACCTTTTCCTACGATGTGGTTCGGCAGGCATCCAAAAGGCTGGATGCAGACGATGTTCGGGATACCGCCGTGGATGAGTTCCATCATCTCTCCGGTCAGGAACCATCCTTCACCGGTCTGATTTCCGGCAGAAACGATGGGCGCAGCCATTTTTGCAAGATCACGGATATCTGCGGCCGGTGTAAAGTGGCGGCTCTGCTCCAGGGCCTCATTTGCTGTTTTTCTCAGCCAGTCGATGGCTCTGAGGCCAAGATTTGCGATGGTTGCCTTGGATTTCTTGAATCCAAGCTTTTCAACCTTGAAATTCTGGTTGTAGAAGCAGTAGCAGATAAAGTCGATAAGATCCGGAACAACCGGTTCTGCCCCCTCTGTCTCTAGAAGATCTGCCAGGTGGTTGTTGGCAGCAGGCAGGAACTTGACAAGGATCTCACCTACGATACCAACGCGAGGCTTTTTCTCATCGGAGATCGGGATCGTATCAAAATCATGGACCATCTCACGGCACATTTTTTTGAAGGTACCATGGCTGACGCTGCTGCCTGTTACGAAGGCAATGACGCGCTGCTCCCAGATCTTGTGCTTGCGGTTTACGATACCCTTTTCCAGCTCGTAAGGACGCATGCGATATACGCATTTCATCAGGATATCACCGAATACGGCACCGTAAACGATACGCCTGATCAGCGGCAGTGTCAGCTTAAAGCCAGGGTTGCTCTCCAGTCCGCTTAAGTTGAGGGAGATAACCGGAATCTGTTCCATGCCGGCTTTTTTCAGGGCGCGGCGGATGAATGCGATATAGTTGGAGGCACGGCAGCCGCCGCCTGTCTGAGACATGATGACTGCAGTTTTGTTCAGGTCATATTTGCCGGAAAGAAGAGCATCCATGATCTGTCCCACAACCATCAGGGACGGATAGCAGGCATCGTTGTTTACATATTTAAGACCCACATCAACAGCATGCTTGTTGTCGTTGGGGAGGACTTCCAGGTTATAGCCGGATGCTTTAAAAGCAGCCTCAAAGATTCCGAAGTGGAATGGAGACATCTGCGGGCAGAGAATGGTGTACTCCTTACGCATCTGCTTGGTAAAGGATATCTTCTCGATGGAAGCCGGATTGATGTTCCTTTTTTTATTCTGTGCCTGTTTTGCACGGATAGCAGCGATCAGGGAACGGATACGGATCCTTGCCGCACCCAGGTTGTTGACCTCATCGATCTTCAGGCAGGTGTAGATCTTGTCACTTCCATCCAGGATCTCATAAACCTCATCGGTGGTAACGGCATCAAGTCCGCATCCAAAGGAATTCAGCTGGATCAGATCCAGATCCTCTCTTGTTTTTACAAAATTTGCGGCAGAGTAGAGACGGGAGTGATACATCCACTGGTCGTTGACACGGATGGGACGTTCCAGATGTCCAAGGTGTGCAACGGAGTCTTCGGTAAATACGGCGATTCCGTAGCTGTTGATCATATCCGGGATACCGTGGTGGATTTCCGGATCAATATGGTATGGACGGCCTGCAAGAACGATTCCGCGGCGGCCGGTTTCTTTCAGGTACTGTAGGGTTTCCTCCCCCTTTTTCTGGATATCCGTATGTACGGCTGCAAGTTCTTCCCAGGCCTTATGGGCAGCAGCTTTGACCTCGGCAGCAGGAATATCCTGGAATTCTTCCACAAGGCGGTTTGTCAGGATATCCTCGGAAGTAAATGCTAGGAACGGGTTGCGGAAGGTGATGGATGGATCACTGAGCTCGTCCACATTGTTCTTGATATTTTCCGCATAGGAAGTAACGATCGGACAGTTATAATGGTTGACCGCATCCGGGAACTCGTTGCGTTCGTAAGGGATGCATGGGTAGAAGATAAATTTCACACCGTTACGGATCAGCCATGTGACATGTCCGTGAGCAAGCTTGGCCGGGTAGCATTCGGATTCACTTGGGATGGATTCGATACCCAGCTCGTAGATCTTACGTGTGGAAGTAGGAGAAAGCACCACCTGGTATTTCAGCTCTGTAAAGAAGGTATACCAGAAGGGGTAATTTTCAAACATGTTCAGAACACGTGGGATACCAACCTGTCCACGGGTAGCCTTATCTGCGGAAAGAGGTTCATAGGAAAAAATCCTTTTATATTTGTAATCGAAAAGGTTCGGGATATGATCCTTGTTCTTTTCCTTTCCAAGTCCGCGCTCACAGCGGTTTCCACTGATGTATTTACGGCCGCCGGAGAATTTGTTGATGGTCAGACGACAGTTGTTGGTACATCCGCGGCAGTTTGCCATGGAGGTGGTGTACTGGAGGCTGTTGATCTGATCGATGGAAAGCATGGAGGTTTTTTCACCCTCCTGATAGCGCTCCCTTGCGATCAGAGCAGCACCGAAGGCACCCATGATCCCGGCGATATCCGGGCGGATGGCCTGGCAGTTGGCAATCTTCTCAAAGCTGCGGAGAACTGCGTCATTATAGAAGGTACCACCCTGTACAACGATATGCTTGCCAAGCTCGGAAGCATCGGAAACCTTGATAACCTTGTAGAGGGCGTTTTTGATAACGGAGTAGGCAAGACCAGCGGAGATATCGGAAACCTCAGCGCCTTCCTTCTGGGCCTGCTTAACTTTGGAATTCATAAATACAGTACAGCGTGTTCCAAGATCAATGGGATGTTTTGCAAAAAGAGCTGCTTTTGCAAAGTCCTGTACTGTGTAGTTCAGAGATTTTGCAAAGGTTTCGATAAAGGAACCGCAGCCTGAGGAACATGCCTCGTTGAGCTGTACACTGTCAACAGTCTGGTTACGGATCTTGATACATTTCATATCCTGACCGCCGATATCCAGGATGCAGTCTACTTCAGGATCAAAGAAAGCAGCTGCGTAATAATGGGAAACGGTTTCGACTTCACCTTCGTCAAGAAGAAGTGCCGCTTTGATCAGGGCTTCGCCGTAACCGGTGGAGCAGGAAAAAGCAATTTCTGCATCTTCCGGAAGAAGGCTGTAAATCTCCTTGATGGAGTTGATGGTGGTTTTCAGCGGGTTTCCGTTGTTACTGCTGTAGAAAGAATAAAGAAGAGTTCCGTCTTCGCTTACCAGCGCGGTTTTTGTTGTGGTAGAGCCGGCGTCGATCCCCAGGAAGCATTTTCCCTTATAGGTGGAAAGATCTCCGGTTTTTACCCTGTAGGCACTCTGACGGTCATGGAAAGCCTGGTAGTCGTCCTCTGTGGCAAAAAGCGGCTCCATACGTTCTACCTCAAAATCCAGCTTGATGGTGGTCCGCATGCGTTCCTTCAGTTCGGTCAGGGAAACGGTAACATCCTGCTTTGCATTCAGGGCGGAGCCGATGGCTGCGAACAGATGAGAGTTGTCTGGTGCGATAATATGTTCATCATCCAGCTTCAGGGTTCGGATAAAAGCAGTCTTCAGCTCAGAAAGGAAGTGAAGAGGCCCGCCAAGGAAGGCAACGTGTCCGCGGATCGGTTTACCGCAGGCAAGACCGGAAATGGTCTGGTTGACAACTGCCTGGAAAATGGAGGCAGAAAGGTCTTCCTTAGTTGCTCCGTCGTTGATCAGTGGCTGGATATCTGTTTTTGCGAAAACACCGCAGCGTGCCGCAATGGGATAAAGTGCCTTGTAATGTTTGGCGTATTCATTAAGACCTGGTGCATCGGTCTGGAGCAGAGATGCCATCTGGTCAATGAAGGAACCGGTACCGCCGGCACAGATGCCATTCATACGCTGCTCTACATTTCCGTTTTCGAAATAGATGATTTTGGCATCCTCGCCTCCAAGCTCGATAGCAACATCTGTCTTTGGTGCCAGCTTCTGCAGGGAAGTGGATACGGCGATAACCTCCTGTACAAAAGGTACTTCCAGATGATTGGCAAGTGTCAGTCCGCCGGAACCTGTAATGACCGGACAGAGTGTCAGTTCACCAAGCTGATCCTCAGCTTTCTGAAGAAGATCTGCAAGGGTTTCCTGGATATTTGCAAAATGTCTCTCATAGTCGGAGAAGACAAGCGTATCGTTTTCGTCTAAGATCGCAATCTTAACAGTGGTGGAACCAATGTCAATTCCAAGTGTGTGTTTCTTCATAAAAAATTGATTTCCTCCTCGTTGTATCTATATAGGGGTTGCCCGACTCTGACATTTCTGTCAGATGGGAGTTGTTTCTTCTTATTATAAAGGATTTTTAAGCGAATATTCTATATTATACGATATCGTTTAAAAAATGGCAATGTAAAAGTTTAACAATCAGTAGCCGTAAAGAAAAAAATGTGTTATGATATTGACTAAAAGTTTTGAAAGATATTTGCATCGACAGCTGGTTATGGCATACCTGTAACGCAGATGCCGGGCAGAGACAACTTTAAAATGTTTTTAGAAGGGAAATGAAATGGCAGAATATAAACTGATCACAACAGAAGGAAGAGCGAAAAGGGGCGAGTTTAAGACGGTCCACGGAACGATCCAGACTCCTGTTTTTATGAATGTAGGAACAATTGCAGCAATTAAAGGTGCAGTTTCCACTGTGGATCTTCATGAGATCGGTACACAGGTAGAGCTGTCCAATACCTATCATCTTCATGTGCGCCCTGGCGACAAGGTGGTAAAGCAGCTGGGAGGTCTTCATGAATTTATGAACTGGGACAGACCGATCCTTACCGATTCCGGCGGATTCCAGGTGTTTTCGCTGGCGAAGCTTCGTAAGATCAAGGAAGAGGGCGTGTATTTTAACTCTCATATCGATGGTCATAAGATTTTTATGGGACCGGAGCAGAGCATGCAGATCCAGTCAAATTTGGCCTCTACCATTGCAATGGCCTTTGATGAGTGCCCAAGCAGTGTGGCAGACAGGGATTATGTACAGAAATCGGTAGCGCGTACAACACGTTGGCTTAAAAGATGCAAGGATGAGATGGCTCGTTTGAACAGTCTGCCGGATACCATTAACAAGAACCAGCTTCTTTTTGGCATTAACCAGGGGGCTGTTTATGAAGATATCCGTATTGAGCATGCCCAGGCTATCGCGGAGATGGATCTGGACGGCTATGCAGTGGGCGGCCTTGCAGTTGGTGAAAGTCATGAGGAGATGTACCGGATCCTGGATGAGGTGGTTCCGCATTTGCCGCAGAACAAGCCGACGTATCTTATGGGGGTTGGTACCCCGGCCAATATTCTGGAGGGGGTTGAGCGTGGTATTGACTTTTTTGACTGTGTATATCCCAGCCGTAACGGCCGTCATGGTCACGTGTATACCAACCATGGCAAGATGAATCTTTTTAATGCAAAGTATGAGCTGGATTCCAAACCGATCGATGAGGAGTGCCAGTGCCCGACCTGCCGTCATTACAGCAGAGCGTATATCCGTCATCTTCTGAAGGCGAAGGAGATGCTTGGCATGAGGCTTTGTGTTCTGCATAATCTGTATTTCTATAATCATATGATGGAAGAGATCCGGGATGCGCTGGATGCAGGGAATTTTGCGGCTTATAAGAAGATGCGTCTGGAAGGCTTTGAGGAAGGCAGGATCAACGGGAACCGGTAAGTTTTATTTATAAAATTTGTGTAAATTACTTTGATTTTATAAGAAAACTCTTGAAGGTTTTTTGGTTTTTGTGTATGATAGTACGAAGTGACACTTTTAGAGGTCAGTAACGGCGGGGGTACCGCAGATTATTTGTTTTTAGCAGGAGGAATTTGAAATGATCGCATCATCTACAGCGGCAGCTGGCGGACTTAGCGCGGGTCTTGGTATTGTCTGGATCGTAGTTCTGTTTGGAATTATGTATTTTATGATGATCCGTCCGCAGAAGAAGGAGCAGAAGAGAACTCAGACTATGTTGAACAGCATGGAGGTTGGTGACAGTGTTGTTACTACCAGTGGTTTTTATGGTGTTGTTATTGATATGACTGAGGAAGATGTTATTGTTGAGTTTGGTAATAATAAGAATTGCCGTATTCCTATGAGGAAGCAGGCGATTGCTGAGGTTGAGAAGGCTGATCAGGCTTCTGCTTGATGCTTTTTTCGCAATAACTTGAATATGAGAGAGGCACTGCGTTTTTTTGTGACGTGGTGTCTTTTTTTGTATTTGTATGTGGATGAACGGACGAACGAACGATGAAGGGACGCCGGGGAAGGGGATGCTGGCTGGTCTGCGGCTTCGTCGGGGGCTGGCTTCTAGGACGCCGGAAATCTGCTAAAAGCGTTTTTCAAAAGTCCGAACTCGCGGCCTGCTGCCGCTCAGACAGCGGACTTTTGAAAAACAACGCAGATTCCCGCCGTCCAAGAATCAGCTCCCCTCCTGCAGAAGCAGAGCCATCCAGCATCCCCTTCCCCGGCTGGTGCTTCCGGTGAGAAATAGTGTCGTTTGACGGTTGGTTGTGGGTCGTCAGCGCTGCGCTGGACGACTGCAATGGCTGAGTTTGTGTTTGGTTGGGGGGACGGCTGAGGCGCTGCGCTGTCAGCCTGGATTGCGGATGTGCCTAGAATTGCGGATGTGATGGGAGAATAGCCTTTGATGCCAGCGCAGATGGACTGTGTGGATGTGCCTAGAATAGCCTTTGATGCCAGCGCGGATGGACTGTGTGGATATGCCTACAATTGTGGATGTGATGGGAATATGACAATTGTAATATTGTATAGAAATAAGTGGATTTTTGGTAAAATTCGTGTAATAATGATGTTACTATCAGAAATGAGAGTGACGATGGCTTTGGAATATCGTAAAATTGTAAATAAGAATGAATTTTCAGAAAGGGGTTGGATTTATGGGTCTTATCAGAGCGGCTGTGGGTGCAGCGGGTGGTACGTTGGCGGATCAGTGGAAGGAGTTTTTTTACTGTGAGGCTATGGATAAAGAAGTGATGGTTGTGAAGGGGACGAAGAGGTCTTCTTCCAGGTCTTCCAATAAGCATGGGAGTGATAATGTTATTTCCAGCGGCAGCGGGATCGCTGTGGCGGATGGTCAGTGTATGATGATCGTGGAGCAGGGAAAGGTTGTTGAGGTTTGTGCGGATCCGGGAGAGTATACGTATGATGCTTCTACGGAGCCGAGTATTTTTTCAGGTAGTCTGGGTGACGGAATCAGGAAGACCTTTGATACGATCGGGAAGAGGTTTGCTTTTGGCGGTGATACGGGTAAGGATCAGAGGGTGTATTATTTTAATACCAAGGAGCTTGTGGATAACAAGTTTGGTACTGCTAATCCGATCCCGTTCCGGGTTGTGGATTCTAGGATCGGGCTGGATGTGGATGTGGCTGTGAGGTGTCATGGTGTTTATTCCTACAGGATCGCGGATCCCCTTCTTTTTTATACGAATGTGTGTGGAAATGTGGAGCGGGAGTATACCAGAGAGGAGCTGGACGGACAGCTGAAGGCGGAGTTTATCAGTGCGCTGCAGCCTGCTTTCGGAAGGCTTTCGGAGCTGGAGTTGCGTCCGAATCAGATCGTGACTCATAATACGGAGCTGGAGAATGCCATGAATGAGGTGCTTTCTGCCAAGTGGGAGGAGCTTCGTGGGCTTAAGGTGGTCAGTGTGGCACTTGGTTCTGTGACATTGCCGGATGAGGATGCCGAGATGATCAAGCAGGCTCAGCGTACGGCTATGATGCGTGATCCTGCTATGGCTGCGGCTACTCTGACCGGGGCCCAGGCGGATGCTATGAAGGCTGCGGCTTCTAATTCAGCAGGGGCTATGACTGGTTTTATGGGCATGGGTATGGCTGCTAATGCAGGTGGTCTGAATGCGCAGCAGTTGTTTGAGATGGGCCAGAAGCAACAGGCGCAGCAGCAGAGTGTACAGCAGCAGGCAGCGCGGCCGGTTTCGCCGGCAGGGAACGGAGCAGGGGCTGCGGCTGGTTCCTGGACCTGCAGTTGTGGTGCGGTTTCTTCGGGGAAATTCTGTCCGGAGTGTGGTGCATCGCGTCCGGTGGAGGACAGCTGGACCTGTTCCTGCGGTACGGTGAATAAAGGCAAGTTCTGTATGAACTGCGGAGCGAAGAAGCCGGAGAAGAAGATGCAGTATCGCTGCAGCAGGTGCGGATGGGAACCGGCAGATCCGGAGAATCCACCGAAATTCTGCCCGGAGTGCGGTGATCCGTTCGGACCGGAGGATGCAGTATAGATCAGAAAGAGAGATGGTCAGGAGCAAAATGCAGGGTAACTCCTGCCGGTTGTTGGATACAGAATGATGAAGTGAGGTGAATATATGGCGAAGATGCAGGAGTTTAAGTGTCCGTGCTGTGGTGGCTCCATAGAGTTTGACAGTTCTGTGCAGAAGATGAAGTGTCCGTTTTGTGATACGGAGTTTGATGTTGGTACGTTATCGGAATATGCCCAGACTGTGGAGGAAGAGCAGCCTGAGGATATGAGCTGGTCGGATGAGGCCGGCAGTGAGTGGCGGGACGGGGAGAGTGAGGGGCTGCGTACCTATGTGTGCAAGTCCTGTGGCGGTGAGATCGTGGGAGATGCCAATACGGCAGCAACGGCCTGCCCGTTTTGCGGAAGTCCGGTGGTAATGACCGGGCAGCTGTCCGGTGCACTGAAGCCGGATTATGTGATTCCGTTTAAGCTGGACAAGAAAGCGGCAAAGGAGAGGCTGAAAAAGCATCTTACCGGTAAGAGGCTTCTGCCGAAAGCATTTAAGTCAGAGAATCATATCAGCGAGGTTAAGGGCATCTACGTTCCGTTCTGGCTGTATGACACAGACGCAGACGCAGATATCCGTTACCGTGCAACAAAGACCCGGTTCTGGAGCGATAGTGATTATGATTATACGGAGACCAGCTATTATGCAGTACATAGAAGTGGTTCTCTTGGTTTTGATCATGTACCGGTGGATGGCTCTGCCAGCATGGAAAATGATCTGATGGAGTCTATAGAGCCTTTTGATTTCAAAGAAGCGGTGGATTTTCAGACTGCGTATCTGGCTGGATATTTTGCAGATAAATATGATGTGACGGCCAGCGAGTGTGAGGAACGTGCCAATGAGCGTATCCGCCGCAGCACAGAGGCTGCATTCCGGGATACGGTGAGAGGATACGCCAGTGTGGTACCGGAGAATACCAGTATCCGGCTTCATAACGGGACAACGAAATATGCGTTATATCCCGTATGGATCCTGCAGACGAAGTGGAAGGGGGATAATTACATATTTGCCATGAATGGTCAGACAGGGAAATTTGTGGGAAATCTGCCTACAGACAAGAACGCTTTTGCACGATGGTTCCTGGGAACAACGGGGGTCGTGAGTGTGATCACTTATATTATCCTGTATCTGATCTGGGCTTTGTAGGGAGGTGGATGCCATGAAAAAAAGAATATCTGTATTTTTGATATCGATCCTTTTGTATCTGGCATGTGCTTTTCCAGTATGGGCAGGCACCGTAAGCCGTCTGGATGACCAGGCGGGCCTTCTGGATGCAGAGCAGCAGGAGAGCCTGAGCAGTACTCTGGATGAGATCAGTGAGCGGGATCAGGTAGATGTTGTGGTCGTTACCGTTAACAGTCTTGAGGGAAAAACAGCCCAGGCGTATGCGGAGGATTATTTTATTGACCATGGATATGGACAGGGGGAAAATGGTGACGGTATTTTATTCCTGTTGGATATGGGAGACCGTAACTGGGCCATTGCAACACACGGATATGCGATAGAAGTGTTTACGGATGCCGGACAGTCCTACATCATGGATCAGGTGAAGCCTTATTTAAGTGACGGTGATTATAACGAAGCGTTTCATAAGTTTGCCACGGAATGCGATGATTTTATCACGCAGGCAGATGAGGCAGAGCCATACGATGTGGAAAACCTTCCGGATGAGCCTTTTGCGGTTGGGATAAACCTGCTGATCGCTCTTGCTGTGGGGCTTGTGGCAGGATTACTGGTGACCGGAAATATGAGAAGAAAGCTGAAAACTGTGCGAAAACAGGATTGGGCGGCTTCTTATGTGCGGCAGGGCAGTATGAATGTGACCAGAAGTAATGATTTTTACCTCTACAGTACGGTATCAAAATCCGCAAAACCGAAAAATGAGGATAATAACGGTGGTTCCAGCACCCATACCTCATCTTCCGGTGATACCTTCGGTGGTTCTAGCGGGAAATTCTGAGAAGATCATCAGGAAAAACAGAATATGATAAAAAAAGAAAGACTGCTGTACCGGAATGGTAGGGCAGTTTTTCTTTTTTCTGTGTGCGAAAGTATGTCTCTGTGGCGGCAGAAACAGGGAATTGCCGTTTATTTTTTGCATTCCGGAAATAACTTTATCTATTTAATAGGTTGAAATCCGTCGAAAAGTGCGTTATGATAATAACAATTATCCACACCAGTGCGTTAAAATTTTACAGCACAGGGGAAATCGGAGGAGTGAATAAAATGGAGTACAAGATTGCCCTGATTCCGGGAGACGGAATCGGTCCGGAGATTGTTGCCGAGGCCAAAAAAGTTTTAGACAGAGTATGTGAGAAATACAGTCATAAATTTTCATACACAGAGGTTCTTTTAGGAGGGGCATCCATTGATGCTCACGGAGTACCTCTTACAGAGGAAGCCATTGCCCAGGCAAAAGCTTCTGATGCAGTACTGATGGGTTCCATTGGCGGTGATGCCAAGACATCCCCGTGGTACAAGCTGGAGCCGTCCAAACGTCCGGAGGCAGGTCTTCTTGCAATCCGTAAGGCGCTGAACCTGTTTGCAAATCTTCGTCCGGCTTATCTTTACAATGAGCTTCGTGATGCCTGCCCGCTCCGTGATGAGATCATCGGAGATGGTTTTGACATGATCATCGTAAGAGAGCTTACAGGAGGTCTTTATTTCGGAGCAAGAAAGACTACTGAGGAGAATGGAGTCCGCACAGCGGTAGATACTCTTTCTTATAATGAGAATGAGATCCGCCGTATTGCCATTAAGGCATTTGAGATCGCACGTAAGAGAAGAAATAAGGTTACAAGTGTAGATAAAGCCAATGTTCTTGATTCTTCCAGACTCTGGAGAAGTGTAGTGGAGGATGTGGCAAAGGATTATCCGGATGTAACACTGGAGCATATGCTGGTTGATAACTGTGCAATGCAGCTGGTACGTGATCCGAAGCAGTTTGATGTTATCCTTACAGAAAACATGTTTGGAGATATCCTCTCTGATGAGGCAAGTATGGTGACCGGTTCCATCGGAATGCTTTCCTCCGCAAGCTTAAATGAGACAAAGCTTGGTCTCTATGAGCCGAGCCATGGTTCTGCACCGGATATCGCAGGCCAGAACAAGGCAAACCCCATCGCAACCATTCTTTCCGCTGCTATGATGCTGAGATATTCTCTGGATCTTGATAAAGAAGCAGATGCTGTGGAAACAGCAGTACAGAAGGTTCTTACAGAGGGTTACAGAACAGGAGATATCATGTCTGACGGATGCAAGCTTGTCGGAACCAAAGAGATGGGCGATCTGATCGCAGATGCCATTGCATAAATAAAGCGGGACAGAGAGAAGAAAACGAAACAGAACAGAAAAAACCGGTACCTGGAAGAGGAAGTCTATAAACAGATACCGGATCCTATCGTAAAGAATAAAAAGGAGAGACCTTAAAAATGAAAAGTGATACCGTAAGAAAAGGCACACAGCAGGCACCACATCGTTCCCTGTTCAATGCCCTTGGAATGACAAAGGAAGAAATGGACAAACCACTGGTAGGAATCGTAAGTTCTTATAACGAGATCGTACCGGGACATATGAACCTTGACAAAATTGTAAATGCTGTAAAGCTCGGCGTTGCAATGGCTGGCGGCACACCGGTTGTATTTCCGGCGATCGCAGTATGTGACGGAATCGCAATGGGACACGTTGGAATGAAATATTCCCTTGTAACACGTGACCTGATCGCAGATTCCACAGAGGCCATGGCACTGGCTCATCAGTTCGATGCCCTGGTCATGGTTCCCAACTGTGACAAAAACGTACCTGGCCTTCTGATGGCAGCGGCAAGGATCAACGTTCCTACTGTATTCGTAAGCGGCGGTCCGATGCTTGCCGGTCATGTAAAAGGACATAAAACCAGTCTTTCCAGCATGTTTGAGGCAGTAGGATCCTATGCAGCAGGAACTATCACAGCAGATGATCTGGAAGAATTCGAGAACAAAACCTGCCCGACCTGTGGATCATGTTCCGGTATGTACACTGCGAACAGCATGAACTGCCTGACAGAGGTTCTCGGTATGGGACTGAAAGGAAACGGTACCATCCCGGCAGTATACTCTGAACGTATCCGTCTTGCAAAGCATGCAGGAATGCAGGTAATGGAAATGTACAGAAGGAACATCCGCCCAAGAGACATTATGACAAAAGAGGCAGTTTTAAATGCACTTACAGTAGATATGGCACTTGGATGCTCCACAAACAGTATGCTTCATCTTCCGGCTATCGCACATGAGATCGGAATGGATTTTGATATCAGCTTCGCAAATGAGATCAGTGAGAAGACCCCGAACCTTTGCCACCTTGCACCGGCAGGCCCGACCTACATGGAAGATCTTAATGAGGCCGGTGGTGTCTATGCGGTCATGAATGAGCTGAACAAGCTGGGACTTCTCCATACAGAGTGTATGACAGTAACCGGAAAAACAGTAGGTGAGAATATCAAAAACTGTGTAAACCTGAATCCGGAGGTTATCCGCCCGATCGACAATCCGTATACAAAGACAGGCGGACTTGCTGTACTGAAAGGAAACCTTGCACCGGATGGTGGTGTTGTAAAACGTTCTGCAGTTGTACCGGAGATGCTGGTGCATGAGGGTCCTGCACGTGTATTTGACAGCGAGGATGACGCAATTGTTGCCATCAAGAGTGGTAAGATCGTAGAGGGAGATGTTGTGGTTATCCGCTACGAGGGACCAAAGGGTGGCCCTGGAATGAGAGAGATGCTGAACCCTACATCTGCCATCGTGGGAATGGGACTTGGTTCTTCCGTAGCCCTGATCACCGACGGACGTTTCAGCGGTGCATCCAGAGGAGCCGCTATCGGACACGTATCACCGGAGGCAGCAGTAGGCGGCCCGATCGCACTGGTTGAGGAAGGCGATATCATCAGCATCAATATTCCGGAGCTGAAACTGGAGATCAAGGTTTCAGATGAAGAGATGCAGGCTAGAAGAGAAAAATGGCAGCCAAGAGAGCCGAAGGTGACAACTGGATATCTGGCAAGATACGCTTCCATGGTAACATCAGGAAACCGTGGTGCGATCCTGGAAGTACCGAAAGCAAAATAAGGAGGAACGAAAGATATGCAGCTTACAGGTGCAGAGATCATCGTAGAATGTCTGAAGGAACAGGGCGTTGATACCGTATTTGGATATCCGGGCGGCGCGATCCTGAATGTTTACGATGCCTTATATGAATACAAAGATGAGATCACACATGTACTGACCTCCCACGAGCAGGGTGCATCCCATGCTGCTGACGGTTATGCAAGAGCGACCGGAAAGGTGGGTGTCTGCCTGGCAACATCCGGTCCAGGAGCAACTAACCTGGTAACAGGGATCGCGACTGCATACATGGATTCCGTACCGATGGTAGCCATTACTGCAAACGTAGGAAGACCACTCCTGGGAAGAGATTCTTTCCAGGAGGTTGATATCGCAGGTATCGTAATGCCTGTAACAAAATACAGTTTCATCGTAAAGAATATCGAAGATCTTGCAGATACGTTAAGAAGAGCATTTTATATTGCAAAAAGCGGAAGACCCGGCCCGGTGCTTGTGGATGTCCCGAAGGATATCACAGGAATGAAATATGAATATGAGCCATGTCATCCGGCTACGGTTAACCGTGAGATCAAAAGTATCCGTAAAGAAGATATTGATCAGGCACTGGAAATGATCAGAGAGGCAGAGAAACCGTTTATTTTTGTTGGCGGCGGATGTGTGATCTCCGGTGCTGACCAGGAAGTACGTGAGCTGGCTCGCAGGATCCAGGCTCCTGTCTGCGATACTCTGATGGGCAAGGGTACCTTCCCGGGAGAAGATCCTCTCTATACAGGTATGGTAGGTATGCACGGAACCAAGACTTCCGATCTTGGCGTAACAGAGTGCGATCTTCTTATTGTTCTCGGTGCACGCTTCAGTGACCGTGTAACAGGAAATACCAAAACTTTTGCACATAATGCAAAAATCCTTCAGATCGATGTGGATGCTGCGGAGATCAATAAAAATATCAAAGTGGATGCCAGTGTGATCGGTGATGTGAAGGAAGTGCTGAAACGCCTTCTGGAGGAAATTCCGAAGAAAGAACATCCGGAGTGGATCGCACATATCCAGGAATTGAAATCAAAATATCCGCTGAATTATGATCACACACAGCTTACAGGTCCGTATATTATAGAGAAGCTTTATGAGTTGACCAACGGTGATGCGATCATCTCCACAGATGTTGGACAGCATCAGATGTGGGCGGCGCAGTATTATAAATACAAAGAGCCGAGAACTCTTCTTACTTCCGGCGGACTTGGAACCATGGGCTATGGCCTTGGCGCTGCAATTGGCGCGAAGATGGGCAGACCGGAAAAAACAGTTGTAAATATAGCAGGTGACGGATGCTTCCGTATGAATATGAATGAGCTGGCAACAGCTGCACGCTGTGGCAGACAGCTGATCCAGATTGTTATGAACAATCATGTACTGGGAATGGTGCGTCAGTGGCAGACGCTTTTCTATGGAAAGAGATATTCTTCCACAGTACTGGATGACGCCGTTGATTTTGTGAAATTATCAGAGGCGCTGGGTGCAAAAGCCATTCGTGTGACAAAGATGGAGGATGTGGAGCCTGCACTTAAGATGGCACTGGCAGCAGAGGGACCTGTCGTTCTGGATTGCTGGATCGATCAGGATCTGAGTGTGTTCCCGATGGTACCGGCTGGTGCGAACCTTGATGATGTATTTGACGAGGAGGATATGAAGAAACATGAGTAGAGTGTATAATTTTTCTGCCGGACCGGCAGTGCTTCCAGAGGAAGTACTCAAAGAAGTAGCGGATGAGATGATGGATTATAACGGCACAGGAATGTCTGTTATGGAAATGAGCCACAGAAGTGCAGCTTTTCAGGAGATCATTGATACTGCAGAGAAAGATCTTCGCGAGCTTATGAACATTCCGGATAACTACAAGGTACTTTTCCTTCAGGGAGGAGCATCCCAGCAGTTTGCCATGATCCCGATGAACCTTATGAAAAACAAGGTCGCAGATTATATCGTAACAGGACAGTGGGCAAAAAAAGCTTATCAGGAAGCTCAGAAATACGGAAAAGCAAACAAGATCGCCTCTTCTGAAGATAAAACCTTCAGCTATATCCCGGACTGCAGTGATCTGCCGATCAGCCCGGATGCAGACTACGTATACATCTGTGAGAACAACACCATTTACGGCACAAAATTCAAAAAACTTCCAAACACAAAAGGTAAGACTCTGGTAGCAGATGTATCCTCCTGCTTCCTGTCTGAGCCGGTGGATGTAAGCAAATATGGTATTATCTATGGCGGTGTTCAGAAGAACATCGGACCGGCAGGCATGGTTATCGTGATCATCCGTGAGGACCTGATCACAGAGGATGTTCTTCCGGGAACCCCAACCATGCTTACTTATAAGACACATGCAGACGCAGGCTCTCTTTACAATACGCCGAATGCTTACTGCATCTATGTATGCGGAAAAGTATTTAAATGGCTGAAGAAGATGGGCGGTCTGGAAGTGATGAAACAGCGCAATGAGGAAAAAGCAAAAATCCTTTATGATTACCTGGATTCCAGCAAGCTGTTCAAAGGAACTGTAGTTCCGGAAGACAGATCTCTTATGAATGTACCGTTCGTAACCGGTGACAAGGAAATGGATGCCAAGTTTGTCAAAGAGGCAACTGAAGCAGGACTTGTAAACCTGAAAGGACACCGTACTGTTGGCGGAATGCGTGCCAGCATCTACAATGCCATGCCAAAGGCCGGCGTAGAGGCACTGGTTGCATTCATGAAAAAATTCGAGGAGGAGAATGCATAATGTTCCAGTATCATTGCCTGAATCCTATCGCTGAAAAAGGTCTGAAACTTTTTGGCGATAATTATAAAAAAACAGAGACCGCTGACCAGTGTGATGCAATCCTTGTAAGAAGTGCAAAAATGCACGACATGGAGCTGCCGAAGAGCGTTTGCGCAGTTGCACGTGCAGGTGCAGGCGTCAATAATATTCCGGTTAAGGAGTATGCAGAGAAGGGGGTTGTTGTATTCAACACGCCTGGAGCTAACGCAAACGGCGTAAAAGAGCTGGTACTTGCAGGTATGCTCCTTGCATCCAGAGATATCGTAGGAGGTATCGAGTGGGTTGCACAGGAGAAAGATAAAGAGCACATCGGCAAGCTTGCCGAGAAGCAGAAAAAACAGTTCGCAGGATGCGAGATCAGCGGCAAAAAGCTTGGTATCATCGGTCTTGGAGCCATTGGAGCCATGGTGGCAAACGCAGCATGCGGTCTTGGCATGGAAGTATATGGCTATGACCCATATCTTTCTATTGATGCGGCATGGAACCTGTCCAGAACCATCAAGCACAGCAAGAGCCTGGATGAGATCTACAGCCAGTGCGATTATATCACCATTCATGTGCCGCTTCTTGACAGCACTAAGAAGATGATCAACAAAGAAGCTTTCGATAAGATGAAGGACGGCGTAGTTCTTCTGAATTTTGCAAGAGATCTTCTTGTTGATGAGGATGCGCTGATCGAGGCTGTTGAGAGTGGCAAGGTTAAGAAGTATGTAACTGACTTTGCAAATGAGACAGTTGCAGGACGCGAGGGTATTCTGGTAACTCCGCATCTTGGTGCGTCTACAGAGGAATCTGAAGAAAACTGTGCAGAGATGGCTGTAAAGGAGATCCGCGATTACCTTGAGAATGGTAATATCAAAAATTCAGTTAATTATCCGAACTGTGATATGGGTACCTGTGTGGCTGTTGGAAGAATCTCTCTTGCGCACAGCAACACACCGAATATGATCAGTCAGGTTACCAAGATCCTTGGATCTGAGGGACTGAATATTGCGGATATGACGAATAAGAGTAAAGGGGAGTTTGCTTATACTCTTATTGATCTTGAGAGTGCGGCATCTGCTAAGGCGTTGGATGAACTCAAGGAGATTGAGGGAATGTATAGGGTGCGTGTTGTTAAGTAAAGGAACAAGAGGTTAGAAATACTTTTTTTTAAATACTGTGTGGCGTTTGCTTTTTTGGCGAATGACGCACAGTATTTTTTTGAGGAAAAAGGAAAACCGCAAAGGGGCCGCAAAGCCGCGGCCCCTCTGCACACCCCTCGGGCTTTTTTTTAGGAGTGCTTGGTTGTGGAGGACGGGAGTTTGGTTGACTTGTGTCTGTATGCGACGGTGCTGGGAACGAAAGTCTGAGCCGATGGAGGAGAACGGCCTGAAGGGGTTGTTGAGAGTGAAAAAGTCTTGAGGCCGTTATAGGTATGTGATGGTATTGGATGTGGAAGGTTGAGCCGAGAGTGAGGGTGGGAGGGCGTTGGCAGGTCTCGATGTGCGGGGCACATCTGCGGATTTTTTGGAATAATATAGAAGTGAATTTGAGTGGTAAATATATCAAATGCAGATATATTAAATGATCAAATGCAAATATATCAAATGTAAATATATCAAATGCAGATATATCAAATTCAAATATATCAAATACAAATATATCAAATAATCAAATGTAAATATATCAAATGCAAATATATTAAATGTAAATATATCAAATGCGAATATATTAAATGTAAATATATTAAATGTAAATATATCAAATACAAATATAATGTGCAAATATAATATGCGTAATGATATTGGCTGTAAATTTTTATACGATAAGATATTAATAAAAATATATGATATAACAGGGGAAATATGAAGAATACACAACAATTGGCGGATAGGCGCGAAGCGTCGTTTCCGCGGTACGTGCCCGGAAAGAGGGGGTGCAGGGGGAGAAAAACGGGCTTCGTAACTTTGAGTGCTTTCTCCCCCTGCGGTGTTTTCTCAGCTTTTCAAAGCCAATAAACAAAAAAATAATTCAATAAAAGAAAAACATACACTACTTGCGGGATGCAATGAAGTCAAGAACTTCATCTCTTTCAGGCATTACGCGGAGTGCTCCCTTCTTTGTTGTGATGAGAGAAGCTGCTGCATTTGCAAAAGTAAGCAGCTCTGCGAGATTTTCGTCAGTGAGATCCTCAAGACCGTGTTCCAGCACATAATTCAGGGTGCTTGCACAGAAGGTGTCTCCTGCACCGGTGGTTTCAATGGTTTTTTCCTGAAGGAAAGGAGCAGCCTCGACCTTCCGTCCGCGATAATAAGCGCGGCTTCCGTCTTTTCCCATTGTGATCAGCACAAGCGGGATATGATATTTTTCTTCGATAAGGGCAGCACCCTTGTCATAATCTGTTGTGTCAAAAAGAAATTCCACTTCATTATCAGAAATCTTCAGTACATCACAGCGTTCCATGCCGTATTCGATCTCTTTGCGGGCATCGTTCAGATCCTTCCAGAGTGGAGGGCGTAAGTTCGGGTCAAAGGTGATGATGCATCCGGCTTCTTTTGCCACGTCAAGAGCATAGCGGGTTGCTTCACGGACACCCTCATGTGTGGAAGAAAGTGTGCCGAAATGGAAGATCCTGGAATTGCGGATCAGATCGGCATCTACCTCATCCTTTGTCAGCATCATATCTGCACCTGGATTACGGTAGAAAGAAAAATCACGGTCTCCGTCCGGGTAAGTATGTACAAAAGCAAGGGTAGTGTGAATTTCATCGTCCATGACAAGATTTCTGGTATCAATGCCGCATTCTTCTACGGCAGCCTTCAGCTGCTTGCCGAACATGTCGTTTCCGACCTTTCCGATAAATGCAGTTTTTTTGCCAAGACGGTTCAGCATGGCAAGAACGTTACAGGGAGCTCCGCCCGGGTTTGCCTCGAAAGTAGGGTTTCCTTGGGAACTGTCACCGTTTTCTGTGAAGTCGATCAGAAGCTCGCCGAGAGCTGTTACATCATACTGTCTGTTTTCCATTGATGATTCCTCCTGATAAGTTATTTGTTTCATATTCTGCTTCATATTATAATCGTTACATATGATTTTGGGAAGGACCAAATCGAATTATTTTCTGTTCTGTTACCGGTTACTTGTGGTGCTTTTTGCGAAGATTAGAACTGTTATCTTTATTTTTCTGTAAAATGGTGGTAAACTTAGTCTATAAAACAACAAATATGATGGAGGAGACGATTATGGCTGATAAAGCGTATGAATATATGGATTGGCCCCGGATCGAGGCGATCGTTTATGGGGAGGAGGCATCACCTCGTGATGTGATGCAGCCAAGGGTAACAGAGGATGGCGTTCTGATCCAGGGATTTTTTCCGGGAGCGGATGCTGCAGAGGTTGTTGTAGGGGAAAAGAGTTATCCGATGATCCTGGAAGATGAGGCTGGTTATTATGCTGTAATGCTTCCACTGAAAAGGATTCCGGAATATCGTTTCCGTGTGATAAGAGGAAGCAGGAAAGAGACTTTTTACGATGCGTATGAATGTCCATGCCAGATCACGGAAGAGGAGGAACGAGCTTTTTGTGCCGGTGTCTATTACAAGGCATATGAGAAGCTGGGAGCGCATCCGGGGACCTGTGGCGAGGTAGAAGGAACATATTTTGCTGTCTGGGCACCCAATGCAATCCGTGTCAGTGTGGTCGGTGATTTTGACAGGTGGGATGGAAGGCGTCTTCCGATGCATCGGATGCCAATGTCCGGAATTTTTGAGATTTTTGTTCCAGGTGTACAGGCAGGGGCTTCTTACCAGTATGAGATCAAGATCAAAGGCGGCAATGTACAGCGGAAGTCTGATCCTTACGGAAATGGAACCCAGGGAGCGCCGTCTGTGATTTCTGTTGTAACAGAGCTGGGGGAGTTTTTATGGCAGGATGAAGCGTGGATGAAGGAACGTGAAAGGTTTGCCAGCCGTGAAGTTCCGGTTTCCATTTATGAAACGGATGTAACAGAGTGGAAAAACAGTGGTGAATTGGTGGAGTTTCTGAAGGAAACCGGTTATACGCATGTAGAATTTCATCCGGTGATGGAGTATCTTGACCGAAGTTCAGGAGGATATTCTACGTCTGCGTATTATGCTGTGACTACCCGTTTTGGGACTGCGGCAGATTTCCGGACACTGGTAGAGGATCTTCATCAGGCAGGGATTGGCGTGATCCTGGACTGGACACCGGCTCAGTTTCCGCGGTTTGATGCAGGGCTTGAGAAATTTGACGGAACTCCTCTTTATGAAGTACAGGATCCGGCTATGGCCGTTCATCCGATGTGGGGCACCATGCTTTATAATTACGGAAGTCCTATGGTCAAAGATTTTCTTATTTCCAATGCTTTTTTCTGGCTGGATGAATTTCATGTGGACGGATTTCGGATGGATGATGTAGATGCGATGCTGTATCTGGATTTTGGAAGAGAGGCGGGACAGTGGACGGCTAATCTTTATAGTTCCAATGAGAACCTTCAGGCAATGGAGTTTCTGAAGCATCTGAATTCTATTGTGAAGAAGCAGTATCCGGGGATTCTTCTGATCGCACAGGAGGATGGTTTATGGCTGCAGCTTACAGACAGTGTGGAGAATGATCATCTGGGGTTTGACTATAAATGGAGTGGTGGCTGGACAAAGGATCTTCTCTCTTACCTGGAAGCAGAGCCTTTGGACAGACGAAATTATTATGATCAGCTGACGCTTTCCATGATGTATGCATATAGTGAGCATTATGTACTGACTCTGGGGAAGAGAGATGTGGGTACGTTAAAAGAGTTTCTGGAGAAGCTTCCGGGATCTTCAAGGCAGAAGGATGCTCAGCTGCGTGCTGCGTATGGCTATCTGATGCTTCATCCGGGTGTGAAGATGACTGCGCCGGATGGGGATGTGGGGCCGGAAATGAGGGCGTATCTGCATGATCTGAATGAACTTTACAGGAATCATCCGGCGTTGTATGCAATGGATGGTAATTCGGATGGGTTTGAGTGGATCCAGTTTACCAGCTATGATGAGAATGTGGTTGCGTTTCTTCGTAAGACGGAAAAGCCGGAAGAAACGATTCTTGCGGTGTGTAATTTTTCACCGGTATCTTATGACAGTTACCGGGTTGGTGTGCCTTTTGCGGGGAAATATAAGGAAATTTTCAACAGTGACAGTGAAAAGTTTGGCGGACAGGGTGTGGTGAACGCACGGGCGAAAGCGGCTATTCATATGGAGTGTGATAACAGGGAATTTTCTTTGAAGCTGAAGCTTCCGGCTTATGGTGTGGCGGTATTTGGGTGTACACCGGAGAAGGGGGATGTGAAGAAAAACTCTGTGAAGAAAGGAAATGTGAAAAAGACTGTGGGGAAAAGCAGGGGAAAGCGTATGGATAAGGCGAAAATGAAGGTGGTTGAAAAATCTGTGGCTGTAAAGGATGCGGTAAAGGTTGTGAAACGGGTGGCTTCTCGCAGGAAGGGGGCTTCCGGGGATGAGTGATGGTTTGTGAATTAAATGGGAATATGGTTGGGGTGATTGGAGGGTAAGGATTTGAGTGGATTGTAGGAAAAAGTGCTTGCATTTTTTGTAAAATACGGTATAATATCAGTTGTGTTTAGCACAAGCTGGAATAGCTCAGTCGGTAGAGCACTTCACTCGTAATGAAGGGGTCGTGAGTTCGAGTCTCATTTCCAGCTTATATATGACTGATGGGAGTCCGGCGTCTTTGGAATATGAAGATGCCGGGCTTTTTTTGTGTGTATGGATGTGGTCGAGGGACGCCAGAGGAAGGTGGCATCGCTCGGTGGATGCAGTCGGGGATGCTTTTGAGGTTTTGTGAGAAGGATGGAGAGGGACGCCGGAGGAAGGTGGCATTGGTCCGGG
>UMLM01049239.1_pt1 | contig 28382 bp, 25 predicted proteins | sample 1966571 | NCBI WGS metagenome assembly UMLM01 (sample SAMEA4836203, study PRJEB28245) | human gut metagenome | biome: gut microbiome; material: fecal sample | place: Denmark | collected 2008 | reverse complement strand
TCTTCATCCGGCAGATACGAAATGAAAGTATTTTCAATGTAACTTTCTAACCAGATCACCAATTAGTGGGTTAAGCCTTCTTTTTTAGCCATTCTTTGAACTCTCTTTGATGATTGTATTGCATAAAATGCTTTCTCCTTTCACTTTATAGCCGGCGAAGTCACCGATTTTTCGCCTCCCGAAAGAAAAAAAGCATAAAAAAATGACAGAGATTCAATTTTGGTCGTTGGTCTCTGTCAAGGGCTGTGGATAAATCATTAGCAATCAACTCTTGTATAAAAATACTAGAACAGTTAACAAAAGTCCACTATTTCTTAGTGAATGCTAATGTAAGTATATATTTTGCTATGGGAATATGATATCATATTACATATGAAAAAAGCGATATTGCCAGTGCGCAAACAAGAGGAGTTTGATATCTATGAATAATGTTTGTTACAACAATCTTTTTAAATTATTAATTGATAAAGGTCTTAAGAAAAGTGATCTTGCTAGGATGTGCAATCTTAGCTCACCTACTATGGCAAAATTATCGAAGAATGAATATGTATCGATGGACGTATTAGTCCGGATTTGTAGAGGGTTAGATTGTTCACTAGATGATATCATAGAAGTCGTCGCATTAAAGGAGAATGCTTAAATGGAGACAAGCACTTCTTATAAGACGCTCACAAGAGAGCAGTTCTTGTTTTCTGAGATGCGAATTACCGCAAGGCTCATGATGCAGGGGTTATCCGATAAAGAAATTATTCAAGAAATCGAAGAGGACAATCTTTATCAATATCCTACAAACAAAATGATTAGAAATATTACAAGCGTTTGTTTGAAACGTCTTCATACATTGGATAGCAAACAACTAGTTAGTTTGATTGCGAATGGATCTTCCGATGCAGCCAAACAAACTTGTCTATATGCAATGATCAAATATTATCGCATTGTCTATGATTTTATGGTTGGTGTGATTGGTGAGAAATATCGTTTAAAAGACATGTCGTATTCTCGAATGGATGTGAATGTTTTATTCACTCGATTGCAGGAGCAAAACGAGGCAGTAGCAAAATGGTCTGAATCAACGATTCAAAAAAACAAACAAGTTCTGACCAAATTATTAGTAGAAAATGATTATTTAGATTCCACAAGATCAACGACTTTAAATCCTGTATTGATTGATCTGGAATTAAAAGAAGTTTTACAAGAACGAAATGAGAAAGCAATACTAAGTGCTTTTAACTGTTTTGAGTAGGTGAAGTTATGGATATCAAAGAAAAATTAGATCTTTTAAAAAAGACAATCCAACAAGAAGATTTCCTTTTGGGAAAAGGATTAAGCAATGAAGTTAATATTCGGATGTTTTGTTATGACCCGAAAGAAGAAATGATCGTTCGACATTTTATAGAACGCATTACGAATGAAAAATTAGAATGCAATATTAAGTATTATGACCTTTATGAAGTCTTTTTAAAGATTTGTGCAGATAATCGAATCCTGGATCGTATCCCAGCTTTAGAAGAAAAAAGAGGAAAAGATTTTTTGGCCAAACAATTTGAAAAAATGTGTGATGCCAAAACCTTCGCTTCTAAAATGCAATATAGTCCACACGAGCGGGGAAAAGATCTGGTTGTATTAGGCGGTGTTGGGAAAGTATTTCCATTTATGCGTGTACATAGTTTATTAGAAGCCATGCAGCCACTATTTACAGATGTTCCTATTTTGGTGTTTTATCCAGGAACTTTTGATGGACATTATGTTAAGTTATTTAATTTATTAAAAGCCAACGAGTATTATCGGGCATTCAATTCGTTATAAGAAATAAGGGAGAAAACTTATGCAGATCAAAAATATGTTTAGAGATGACATCAACCGGAATATCAATGGTGTTGTCCAAGTTGAACAAGAAGAAAAAGATGTTGTTTATCAAGAGATCAAAGAATATGTTGTCACATCCGAATTAAAGAAGCATTTTGTTACTTTCTTTGATGCATATAGCGATTCATTTGTTCATCCAACCGATAATGTTGGTGTATGGATCACCGGTTTCTTTGGGAGTGGTAAATCACACTTCTTAAAGATGTTGTCTTATTTATTATCAAACAAGACAGTCAATGGTAAACCAACGATTGAATATTTTAGAGACAAATTCGATGACGAATTGACATTCATGAATGTTGAAAAATCAACAAGTGTTCTAACCGAAACAATCCTTTTTAATATCGATGTTGAAGGATCTATCAACAAAGATGACACCGCTGTATTACGCGTGTTCGCTACCGTTTTCTATAATCATCTGGGCTTTTATGGTAAGGATCTAAAAGTTGCCAGTTTAGAAAAGTTCATTTCTAAACAAGGGAAGTATGATGAGTTTAAAAGAGTATTTGAAGAGATCAATGGCGAATCTTGGGAAGAGACACGAAATACAATGGCTTTCTTTGAAGATGATGTCGTTGAAACGATGGTCAAGGTACTGGGTATCAGTGAAACTGCTGCCAGAAACTGGTTTAATGGCACTGAAGAAGTGGATCTTAGTGTTGGTCAGTTAGTAGATGAGATCAAAGAATATGTAGGTTCCAAACCTGAAGGCTTCCGTTTGTTATTTATGATCGATGAGGCTGGCCAATATATTGGTACCAATACCAGCATGTTATTAAATCTACAATCTTTGATTGAAAAGTTAGGTTCTGTATGCCGTGGGCAGGTATGGATCGTTGCCACAGGACAAGAAGCTTTAGATGATATGATCAAAGTCCGCCAAGATGAATTCTCTCGTATCATGGCTCGTTTTAAAGTGCGGTTGAGTTTAACATCTTCATCAGTTGGTGAAGTCATTGAAAAGCGTTTGTTGACTAAGACAGATGAAGCAGAAAATACTTTGAAGCTAGTCTATGACAATAATGATTCTGTTTTAAGAAATCTGTATTCCTTTGATACCGAAAACAAGGATATTTGCGGTTATTCTACAGAAGCGCAATTCATTCGAGTATTCCCATTTGTCCCTTATCAGTTTATTTTGATGCAAAAGGTATTTAATGAGATCCGCAAACACGGCCACGCTGGTAAACACCAGTCGAGCGGTGAACGTTCGATGTTGAATGGTTTTCAGGAATCGGCACAAAAAGTACAAGATCGAAATGAACTGTCTTTAGTTCCTTTATATGAATTCTATGATACTTTACACAGTTTCTTAGATACAGCTGTTCGTAGTGTTATCGAAAGAGCAGAAAGAGCAGCTGACAATAATCAAGGTTTGACAAAAGAAGATGTCAAACTCTTAAAACTTTTATATCTGATTCGTTATATCGATGATGTGAAATCTAATATTGAAAACTTAACGATCTTAATGGCCGATACCATTACCGTTGATAAATTAGAACTAAAGAATGCTGTTAAAGAATCATTAGAACGTCTAGTTCGTCAAAACTATGTGGCAAGAAATGGTGATATCTATACCTTCTTAACTGATGAGGAACAAGATATCACGAGAGAAATCAAAAATACGCCAGTTGATACATCATCAATCATTTCAAAGATTGGCGATATGATTTTCTCTGATATCTATCAGAATAAGAAATATCGCTATGGCAAATATGATTTCTCTTTTGATGAAAGAGTGGATGGACTAAATATTGGTAATACCGGAAGTGATATGTGCTTGCGTTTCATGACGGTCGCTGCCGATGCCAGCGATCGACAAGAATTAAAGCTTATTACCGATTCTAAAAATGATGAAGCAATCTGTGCGCTTTCGAGTGCTTATCCATATTTTGAATCGATTGAATTAGCTTTAAAGATTCGTAAATATATTAAACAAAAGAATGTTTCGCAATTGCCAGATACGATCCAAAAAATCATTACCGACCGTCAACGTGAAGCATCTAATCTTGAATCGCAAGCTAGGGATGAATTATCAAAATCCATTATAGAAGGTAAATACTACATTTCTGGAGAAGTAGTTAGCCTACAAGGAAACGATGCCAAAACGAAGATCAATAAAGCTTTGGAATATCTTGTAGAGCAAACTTATAAATATCTCAATATGATTGAAACGAATGCGCAATCCGATAGTGATATCTTAAGTATCCTTCGTGGCACAAATCAACAAAAGATGGATGGAACTTATGATAATCAAGACGCTTTAAATGAAGTGGAGAATTATTTGAAATATCAAGCCCAGATGAAACTACCTACTTCGATGGCCGATCTTCAAAATCGTTATTCTAATGCTCCATATGGCTGGCGAGATTTAGATATTGCATCGGTTATTGCACAATTAGTAGCTAATCAAAAAGTAACAGTTAAAGTTGCTGGTATGACGATCACTAAAGAAGATTCACGATTAGTTGGATATTTGTATAAAAAATCTGAAACGGGTAAAGTGATGGTTTCTATCCGTGAAGAAATACCATCCTTTAAGCTGAAACAAGTCAAAGATCTATTGCGTGAGTACTTTGATGTTATGGATCTTCCTAATGATGAAGATGGTTTGTTTGAATTCATTAGTGATAATTTTGGTGATCAAAGAAGCCATTATATGAATTATCAAAGAGAATATGCCCAACACAATTATCCGGGTAAGGCAATAGTGGATACAGCGGTTCGTTTGATTGATGATATTCATCTTCATTCCAGTGATAATATCGCTTTAGTTGATTATTTAATTGATATTCAAGATGATCTTTTAGACAGCAAAGAAGACATGGCTGACGTAGAAAATTTCTTTGCGACCCAAAAGACTATCTTTGATAATGGTTTAAACTTTGTTGATTCTGTTAAATATGAGGGTGATTACTTCATTGGTTTAGATGAAGTACAGAATGCTGTAGAGGAAATCAAGAAAATCACTACACCAAGTAATGCCTATAACTATAGTCGTATCAAAGATCTAAATAACTATATTTCAATTATTAAAGATGCCAGAGACGAATTATTAAAAAATAAACGTGTTGAAATCAGTTCTTTGATTGATCAATGTATGCATCAATTAGAAGAAAAGGCGAAAGATAAGTCAGAACTTTTAAATGTTTTAAATAGTGCAAAAAGATCATTTGATGAACGTCGTAATGAAGTATTACGTTTAGAATCATTAACAGCTTTAGATAGTAAGGTTTTAACTTTAACATCTTTAAGAGATCGATATCTAGATCAAATGGATCAGATGTTGAATTCAAGAATGGAAGACAATCCAACACCTAGCCCATTAACTCCTCTAAAACCAAAGAAAAAAAGAGAGTTCTATATGAATGCGATCTTCCCTCGTAAGACACTCAAGTCCAAAGATGACGTTGAGTCTTATGTAGAAGATATTCGCAAGATGTTGTTAGGTTATTTAAGTGATGTGGATGAATTAGATATCAAGTAGTGGACCAGCTATGAATGACTTCTGCAGTTGCATAATTGATCAAATAATGGAATCTCTTAAAAATATTGATAAGAGTTATTATTCCTTGAAACAACTTGATGGAACAAAGGTTAATAAGAAAATCTTTGAAAGGAATTTTTGTTACGAATTTTATCATCAAATGAGGGTAAATAAAAGTTTTGATAGTATTCTTAAGTATTCTCAATTGGTTATCAGCCCAGAAATTATTAAGAAAAACCAAGGTGAGAAGGATATAGAGCATAATAGAATACCTGATTTTGTTATTCATGAACCTGGAGAAAATAATAATGCAATTATTATTGAAGTAAAAACTGATCTAAATATTCGTGGAATTATCAAAGATTTTACTACTTTGTGTCTGTTTGTAGATAAACGAAATTACCAATGCGGATTGTTTATTTTAGCTGGATATTCTACAAAAGAGTTAAAAGATAAGATAAAGAATTCAAAGAGTCAGGAGAAACAGAAGTTTTTAAAAAAGTTTACAAAGTATGATGATGTTTATATCCTTTGCTCGAAAAATCCAGGAGTTGTTGAAAAAACTGTTGTTTTAGAAGAATTGTTGAAAGGATAAGATAGTATGAACAAAAGCGCAATACAAAAATACGCCATATGGGCAAGAAATGAATTGATTGAGAAAGTTACACTCAAAGCTTTTGAATATGGTGTATCCAAAGATGAAATTATTGATGCTAATGCCGATAGTGTTAATGCCAGGCTTTTAACATCTAAAGAAAAAGTTCAAAGACAAGAACTGATCAAAAAAGTAAATGAACTGGGATTTGATGAAACAATCGAAGAAGTAGCTTATACCTGGTTCAACCGTTTTATTGCGTTTCGTTTTATGGAAGTTAATAACTATCTTCCTACAAGAATCCGCGTATTCACTAATGAAAATAATGAATATAAACCAGAGATCTTAAAAGAAGCTTTAAATCTAGAATTTAATGACTTAGATAAACAATATATCTTTAATTGCATCCAAGAAAATAAAGACGATGAACTTTATAAATATTTGTTGGTTGCACAATGTAATGACATGGGTAAATATCTTCCAGGTATGTTTACCAAAATCTCGGATTATAAAGTACTTTTATTCCCAGATAACTTATTAAGAGATGATAGTATGATTGGAAGATTGATCTCTGATATTGATGAAGATACATGGCTTGATCAGGTGCAATCGATAGGATGGTTATATCAATACTATATTTCGGAAAGACATAGTGAAGTTACCGGTGCATTAAAGAAAGGAACTATAAAAAAAGAAGATATACCAGCGGCAACCCAATTATGGACGACAGATTGGGTGGCTCGTTATATGGTTGACAATTCACTAGGCCGTTATTGGATCGAGAGAAATCCAAATAGCTCATTAAAAGATAAATTACAATATCTTGCAACTGCTAAAGATGAATCTTTACCAATTGTTGATGAAAAAGTAGATCCAACAAGTATCAAATTCTTTGATCCATGTATGGGATCAGGTCATATTTTGGTTTATGCATTTGATGTACTCATGGAAATCTATAGAGAATGTGGATATTCCGATCGTGATGCGGCAGCTAATATTCTACAACATAACTTGTATGGGCTAGACATTGATGACCGTGCTTATCAGCTTGCTTATTTTGCGGTTATGATGAAAGCTAGAAGTTATAACAGAAGAATATTGACACAAGGCGTATGGAATAACCTATCTTCTATTGATGAAACGAATGATATTGAACAATTTGAACATGAAGGATTAACCAATGATCCAGAAATGAATGAAATTGGAAACTATTTAGTTTCTGCTTTTAAATATGCCAAAGAAATTGGATCGCTTTTATCAATCAAAAAATTAGATTATAAGCAATTTTCAGAATATCTAATTAATATTCAAGAAAAAGGAACAGATGATTTGTTTTCATTAGATTGGATTGAACATGTTCTTCCCAAGATGTTACGCGTTACAAAACAAGCTTCTATTTTAAGTAATCAATATACAGTGGTGACCACAAATCCTCCATATATGGGAAGATTAGAAGGAAATCTGAAGAAGTTTGTAGTTGATAATTATAAAGATTATTCTACTGATCTTTTTGCTGTATTTATGAGACGCAATTTCGATTTTACAATTCAGGATGGATATATAGGATTTATGACGCCGAATGTATGGATGTTTATTAAATCATATGAAAAACTAAGAAATTTCATAATAAATAGTAAATCTATCGTCACATTAATTCAGATGGCAAAAGGAGCTTTCTTTAAGGAGGCTACAGTTGATATTTGTACTTTTGTACTTAGAAATAAAAAAAGCACTGTTCCTGGTATATATTATCGTTTAGAAGATTTTAAAGGTGATATGGAAGTTCAAAAACAAAAAGTGTTAGAAGCTAATCAAAATAAAGACTGTAGATATTTCTATGAAACAGTAGCAACCAACTTCTCAAAAATCCCAGGAAGCCCGATTGCGTATTGGATTAGCAAATGCTTTACTGATATTTATGAAAATATTCCACTATCAGAAATAGTTGATGTAAAAACAGGATTGCAAACAGGTCATAACGATAAGTATTTAAAGCTTTGGTTTGAGGTAGATTACTCTGATATAGAGTTTCAAGCAACTAGCGATATTCAATTCGATAAACGATGGTATCCACACACAAAAGGTGGAGGATACAGAAAATGGTATGGTAACTATGAATATGTTATAGATTGGAAAAATAATGGAAAATCTATAAAAAATGAAAGTGGATCAGTCATAAGGGGAGAGAGCTTTTATTTTAAATCTGGTATAACATGGTCTCATACAACAAGTGGCGGCTTTAGTGGAAGGATACTACCTGAGCATTTTATAATCAATGTTGAATCGCCTTCAGTTTTCAGTGATAAATATCTTTACTATATAATGGGTTTATTAAATAGTTGTGTAGGAGATAAATTATTTGAAATAATGAATAGCTCATTGCATTATTTAGTAGGTAACGTTTCTAAAATTCCTCTTATTTTAAATTACAATTATAAAAACCTTGTACAAATGATTATTTATTCCAATATATCCATTTCTAAATCTGATTTTGATTCCTATGAAACTTCATGGGATTTTACTTGCCATCCATTAGTTAAGAACCATGTATCAACCGTTTCTGAATCATATTCATTATGGTTTAAAGAATGTGATGATCGATTCAATCAGTTAAAGGCTAATGAAGAAGAATTAAATCGTATCTTTATTGATATTTATGGGTTACAAGATGAATTGGATCCTTATGTAGAAGATAAAGATGTAACAGTTAGAAAAGCGGATTTGGAAAGAGATGTTAAATCTTTGATTAGTTATGCTGTCGGTTGTATGTTTGGTCGTTATTCTTTAGATGTAAAAGGATTAGCGTATGCTGGTGGTAAATTTGATTGGAGTAAATATCAATCATTTATACCGGATAAAGATAATATTATTCCTATTTGTGATGATGAATATTTTGAAGATGACATTGTAGGAAGATTTATTAAATTTATTGAAGTAGTTTATGGAGAACCCACATTAGATGAAAATTTATCATTTATTGCATCTGCATTGGGCGGTAAAGGAAATCCTAGAGATGTTATACGTAGTTATTTCTTAAATGATTTCTATAAGGATCATTGTAAGATCTATCAAAAACGTCCTATCTATTGGTTGTTTGATAGTGGTAAGAAAAATGGCTTTAAGGCTTTGATGTATATCCATCGTTATCAACCAGATTTAATAGCTCGATTAAGAACGGATTATGTTCATGAAACACAATCTAGATTGAATCATTCCATAGATGTGATTAATGCACAATTAGATGGTGATTTAACTACATCAGAAAAGGTGCGTTTAAATAAAGAAATTACGAAATTTAAAGCACAAGCTGAAGAAGTTAAAAAGTATGAAGAAATTGTTCATCATTGGGCAGATAAGATGGAACCGATGGATCTGGATGATGGTGTGAAGAAAAATTATGATAAATTTAAAGATTTATTAGCAAAGATTAAATAAATGAGGTAGCGCACTATGGCAAAAAATATTGAACCAAAGTTAATGAAAATTGGAGATTATTTAAGGCTCGAAGAAGATACTATTTTTACTATCCCTGAGTATCAAAGAGCTTATTCTTGGAGAATAGAGAATTGCGATAAATTATGGCAAGACATCAATGATTATATGGAAAGTGACGAAAAAGATTGTTACTTTTTTGGAACGATCATCATTAGTTGCCAAGATGATGATACACGTTTTGGCTTGATCGATGGCCAGCAAAGAACGACTACCTTCTTGCTTTTATTAAAAGCTTTGTTAATACATATTAATAAGGCAATCCTTGAAACGAAAGGCGATCCTGATTCTGAACCTTTATGTAGAGGGTTACAGGAACGCAGGCGAAGGATAATGGAGATTCTTTATAGAGCAGAAATTGAAAATATCTCATCATTGCCAGATAAAGATAAAGATCTGGAACTGTTTAAGAATGAGATCATTTTAGAAAACCATTCGATTAATGAAAAATATAAAGATGAGCTAGCAACAATTCTTCGAGCCTATGATTTTGAAGATGCAAAAAACACGGTAATAACAATCCCATATAAGCAGAAGGATAATAAATACACTAACTTTTTCAGAAATTTTAAATTTTTCTATGACAAGGTGGAAGAACTTTCGGCGTCTGAAGTAAACAAAATCACTAAAACCATTACCGATAATTGCGAAGTGATTGAAATCAAGAGTTGGAAACTAGAACAAGCCATCAAGATGTTTAATTCCCTGAATTCCGATGGCCTTCCTCTTTATGATTCGGATATTATTTCTGCTCAACTATATGCGGAAGCAGAGAAACAAGGTGTACAAAATGAATTTGCAGAACTGTGGAAAGAATTCAATAATTCTGTTGCCGAACTAGAACAAGGCCGTATTGCGGATATCAATTCAATTTTAATGCAATATATGTATTTTGAGCGTCGCATGGAAACCGTTAATGAAAAGGGATCGGTAAATGTTACAACACCAGGATTAAGAAGATATTTTACAGAAATCCATAAGGAACTATTACAAGATCCAATTGGTATGTGTAAAACCATGATCAAGTTAGTAAAAATGTGGAAAAAAGTTTCTAAATATCCTACAGCTCAGGTCTTACAAAAATATAATGAAAACTCAAAGTTATTTTTGGCCAGTTATTTTTTGAGATTTAACGAAGAAGATGTCAACGAAGAAAGCGTTAAACCAATCCTTGAAGCTTTCTTGCGCTTGTTTGTAATATTAGAACTGGTTGATGTTGGATACTCCAGTAAATTATTTAAAACATTCTTGTTTAGAGAAGAAATTAAATTAGCAGATAAATCAATTGATGAAGCTGAGATTATTAATGATTTTGATGATCATATTCGGACAAATTGGAACGAAAAAACCATCAAAGAATCAATAGAAGATTATGATGGCAATATCTTAGTTTATTTAAATGAGTATCTATTGGCCAAGGAAAAGAATAACAATTTCTCAATTGGATCAACATGTGATATTGAGCACATTATGCCCTCGAGCGGTTCTAACTTGCAGCCTATAAGAAAAGATGCAGGAATGATAGATGAAGAGGAGTTCCATGAATATGCAAATAAACTAGGCAACAAAATATTGTTGGAAGCAAAAATAAATCGTTCGATTGGAAACGAATGGTTCAGAACCAAAATATCCTCATCCCTGATTGATAAAACAGGATATCGGGATAGTAAGTATCCTATGGCGACTTATTTAGTAACTAAATATGAAGAGGATCCTAAACCATTTTGGACAAAAGATGACATTAATCGAGAAACAAATAAAGCAATCGATCGAATTACAAAATTTATTTTCCGCTAAAGGGTATTGATACGCATCATATGGGAAAAATCCCATCTGGCTAGTTATCCGTTGGAATCAGGGAGGTACTTATGGCATTAGAAGATATTAAAAAAGAACTGGAACAAAGATTTGATGAACCTTTGCCAGAGTTCTATAAAAGAAGAATCATTTTTTGGAATGATGAAGCCAAAGAGTTTATTAATGAAATTAGTGAGCTCTCTTTATCTAATGCCAAAGTATTGATTCTAAGTGAAACAAATCAATTTATTTCTAAAAAGTTATTATCAAATGATGATTTGGATTCGAATTATCTAGTATATAATCCGTTAACTTCAGATATGAAAGAAGACTGGTTTTTAGATATTAAGCTATATAGTGAAGAGTATCGCTCGGATATCACATCACGTTATATGCAGGAGATGAATATATTAAATACACCAGCATTAAGAAAAGTTGTAAAAGAATATACTACGTTCTTTAACGCGGTTTCAAGAAGATCTGCTTTGATGAATGTTGATATTGATATTGATACGCCAAATAAGCTTCATTTAGCGGTTTTAAGTGCCATTTGTGGTTTAAGAAAAATAGATGTTCAGGACATTATTCAAACCGTTTTAACAGATGGCGATGATATTAATAACACAATTAAACTTGATCTTTTGAAATATGGAGCCAGCGATGTTTTTTGGCAATTAGTTAATCAAAAAACAGGCTATACCGGAACAAATATTGATGAATTAAATGTCCATATCTTGTTAAGCGCTGTTTCTAAATCTTGTAATTCAAAATTATTGGAAGGTTTGGATGACTATTACAACGATGTTCAAAATAGTTTCTGTTATGACTTTATATCGGAGTGGTTACATTCTGGCAAAAAAGATCTGTTGTATGAAATTGCTCGTTATACAGAAGTTAAGCTTTCTTTATATAATCGATTTGAAAGATTTGAAAATAGCGATTTATTAGATATTGAATGTTTACCTTGTGTTGATGAGATCATCATTTCTAAGATGATGAAGAGTGTGGTAGATCATTCAATTGATTCCAAAGGTTTTATTTCAATCATTGAAAAACGAAGAACTTGCGCATGGTATGAACGATTTGAATGTTACTATGACGGACTTCTTCAAGTATGTAATATGCAATTGTTCTATGAAGAACATCGTAGGGGATTCCATCTAGTAGAAGCAAAGAAGATTTGGGATGCATATACTAATGATTATTATTTGATGGATACTTATTATCGCTATTTCCATAATGCTTTCTCTAAATCATTTATGATAGCTAATCCAAAACTCGATGATGATTTTAAATTAGTTGCGGAAACAGTCGAAAAAGAATATAAGAATTGGTTTTTAAACGATCTAGCTGAGAATTGGACAAATATTGCTCAAAAAGATCTTGTGGAGTTTGGTTATGTAAAAGGAATTGAGAAACAAGAAGATTTCTATTTGAACCATGTAAAGAATGTTGAAGGAAAGATCTATGTCATTATCTCTGATGCTTTGCGTTATGAAGTGGCAAGTAGTTTAGTCAAAGATCTGGAACTGGATCGCTCGAAAGTGGAATTATCTTCGATGCAAGGTGTTTTCCCAACGATTACTAAGTTTGGTATGGCAGCCTTACTTCCAAAGAATAAATTAAGTGTGGAAGTTAAAAATGGAAGTGTGAAAGTCTTGGCCGATGGCCACACGACCGAGATGAGTGATCGTGATGAAGTATTAAAACTTTCAAATTCCAATAGCGTCGCTTTGCGTTATAAAGATTTTATTACCATGAAGCGCGAAGAAAAACGCGATGCGGTAAAGGGTAAAGATATTGTTTATATCTATCATGATACGATCGATAGTGCCAGTCATAATGATGATACTTCTGTCTTTTCTGCTTGTGATACAGCAATTGAAGAGATCAAGAATTTGATCAATATCATCACTTCAACTTTAAGTGGTATCAATATCGTAATAACTGCAGATCATGGTTTCTTATATACTTATGAACCATTAAGAGAAGATGATAAGATGGATCGTACTTCTTTTGCGAAAGATATCATCGAGCAGGGAAGACGTTATGTTTTAACGGATGAAAAGGCTGATCCTGATTTCTTGATCAATGTTAAATCTTTTATGAATGATGAGGGTGTTTTAAGCTTTGCACCAAGAGAAAACATCCGTATCAAAGGAGCTGGTGGACAAAACTTTGTTCATGGTGGCATCAGCCTCCAAGAGATGGTTGTGCCGGTAATCACTTATCGTTATTTAAGATCTGGCTATAAGTCTTATATCCAAAATAAAGATAAGATTGATACTAAACCAGTTACTTTATCTTTATTATCTTCAAGTCGAAAGATATCCAATAAAATATTTAACTTACGTTTCTATCAAAAAGAAGCTGTGGCGAATAATTATGTACCTTGTACCTATGATGTCTTTATTACAGATGTGGCAGGACAAGCTGTTAGTGATAAACAAAAGATCATTGCAGATCGCACTAGTGAGAATAATAAAGATCGTGAATTTAAATGTACATTCAATTTAAAACCAATTAAATTCTCAAGTCGTGATTTATATTATCTTGTGATACAAGATGAAAAAGGGCTTCAAATACCAACCAAGGAAGAATTCCAGATTGATATTCCAATGGCTTTTGATGAGTTTGATTTCTGATAGGAGCAATCGCTCTTGCGTTAGGAGGGGAAGAAATGGCAGATAGGTTTGAAATAAAAGAAAAGCTAAAAGAACACTTTAGTGGCAAGATTGTTCGAAAAGACTTGGCAAAGCAGATCAAGGAAGGGGCCAATGTACCAGTCTATGTGCTGGAGTTTTTGCTTGGACAATATTGTTGTTCCGATGAAGAAGATGTTATTGAATCTGGCGTAGCTAAGGTTAAGAAGATATTAGCTGATAACTTCGTTCGCCCTGATGAAGCACAAAAAATCTTATCAGTATTACGTCAAAAAGGAACCTATTCTGTCATTGATAAAATTACTGTCAATCTGAATATTAAAAATGATACCTATGAAGCTGAATTCTCTAACCTAGGAATTAAAAACGTACCAATTTCCGAAGATTATCCAACCCAATATGATCGTCTTCTTTGTGGTGGAATCTGGTGTATGGTCAATCTAGAATATCAATTTGATGAAGAAGACAAGAAAGGCACACCAATTCGTATATTAAAGTTACAACCGATCCAAATGCCTCATGTTGATATCAAAGATCTTCAAGAAGGACGAAAGTACTTTACAAAGAATGAATGGATCGATATCATGCTGCGTTCGATTGGAATGGAACCGGATGAATTAAATGATCGCGAAAAATGGTTACTTTTATTGCGTCTAGTTCCACTTGTGGAAAATAACTATAACTTATGTGAATTAGGGCCAAGAAGCACTGGTAAATCTTATGTTTATAAAGAGATATCACCAAATAGTATCCTAGTGTCTGGTGGACAAACAACCGTTGCTAATCTTTTCTATAACATGAGCAGGAAACAAGTAGGACTTGTTGGCTTATGGGATTGTGTAGCTTTTGATGAAGTTGCCGGCATCAACTTTAAAGATAAAGATGGCATTCAGATCATGAAAGACTATATGGCTAGTGGATCCTTTGCTCGTGGCAAAGAAGAAAAAGCCGCTACAGCCTCGATGGTCTTTGTAGGTAATATCAACCAAAGTGTAGATGTACTTTTAAAAACATCATCTTTGTTTGAACCATTCCCACCAGAGATGGGGACAGATACTGCTTTTTTAGATCGCATGCATTGTTATATCCCAGGATGGGAAGTGCCTAAGTTTAGACCGGAACATTTTACCGATGATTATGGGTTTATTACCGATTATCTATCCGAATTTATTCGTGAATTACGTAAAGTTCAACAAGGAGATGCTTTAGATAAATTCTATAAGCTTGGAAAGAATTTAAATCAAAGAGATGTTATTGCCGTAAGAAAAAGTGTTTCTGGTTTGATTAAACTTGTATATCCTGATGGAAACTATTCAAAAGAAGAATTAGAAGAAATCCTAAGAATCGGCTTAGAAATGCGCCGTCGTGTAAAAGAACAACTTAAAAAGATTGGCGGTATGGAATTTTATGATGTCAATTTCTCTTATATTGACAATGAAACATTCGAAGAGAAATATGTATCAGTTCCAGAACAAGGAAGCAGTACATTAATTCCAGAGGGCATTTGTAATCCTGGACAAGTTTTTACAGTATCACAGGGCAAATCTGGAATGATTGGCTTATATCGTTTAGAAACACAAATGCTTCCTGGTAATGGTAAATTCGAACGAACCGGTATTGGTACAGATCGTGAATGTAAAGAAGCGACCGCTATCGCGTTCAATTATTTAAAAGCCAACAGCAATCGCATCTCACAATCAATTAGTACTACGACTAAGGATTACTTTATTGATTATCGTGATCTTCAGGGCATTGGAATGACAAATAAATTGGCATTACCTACATTGATTGCGATTTGTTCTATTGCCTTAAGTAAACCAACACTTGGATCTTTAGCAATTCTTGGAGATATTAGTATTAGCGGAACGGTCATTAAAGTGGAAAACTTAGCTAATTGTTTACAAGTATGTTTAGACAGTGGCGCAAAGAAAATATTGTTGCCAATTACATCGGCACAAGATTTAGGAACTGTACCTAGTGAACTGATGGGAAGTTTTAGTATTATCTTCTATAACAGTGTAGAAGATGCTGTATTCAAATCTTTGGGAGTAGAATAATCGGCTATTAGGAGGCGTCATAAAATGCATATTTCAGGGATAGCAATCGAAGGATACAAGAATTGTAAAGAGAAGTCTAGTGTTAAGTTTAATAAAGGATTAAATATCATAGTTGGTGAAAATGCTTCTGGTAAATCGACAATAATTGACGCATTAAGAATGATACTCAAAGAAAATGAAATAGGTTATATTACTGATGATGATTTTTTTAAATCATTTAACAAAGACGAGGAAAAGAAAAACATAAAAATTGATTTAAAATTTACGGATCTTAGTCCAGAAGAAAAAGTTACTTTTTTGACATGGTGTAATTCTGACTTTAATGCAGAACTACATTTAGAAGTGGAGAAAAGGCCAAATATTAAAGGGTATTTTAAAAAAAGCATTTGGGGTGGTAAATCAAAAGCAAGTGCTTTTGAAGAAGAAACTTTTGATTATATAGAAACAATTTATTTACCTGCATTAAGAAATGCAGAGGAAAAACTGAAAAATGGTAGGAAATCAAGATTAGCTTTGCTATTAGAACACCATTATTTATCTGACGAAAGAAAGGAAGAACTTGTACAATCATTTAGTGAGTTTAACCATTCTGTTGTTTCTAATAAAGATGGTAAATACAAAGAATTAGGCGCGGCAAAAGACCATATCAATGATGCTATAAAAAATTCAATGGGAAATGTGTTTGGGCAAAGTATCAACCTTCAATTTTCTGAATCGTCTTTTTCTTCCATATTACAAAGCATTAAAATGGTATTTTTTCCTCACATAGGAGAGCAAGACGAAAACAAGTTTAGAGATATTGCTATAAATAGCTTGGGATATAATAACTTACTTTATATTGCTACAGTTTTTGCAGAGCTTGAAATCATCAAAGCAAACAATGATCTATTAACAGTGTTGCTAATTGAGGAACCCGAAGCTCATTTGCATCCACAAATTCAATCAAAATTGATTAAATATTTGAAACGGATTTCCGATGAAAAAAATAATTTGCAGATTATTATTACTACACATTCTTCTGTCATAGCTTCATCTGTAGATATTAATTCTTTAATATATGTAACAAATAACGATAAAGGGATTTTATCATTGCGAATTTCTGATTTTAAATTAGAAGACGATATTGAAAGATATTTGAATCGCTGGATGGATATCACTAAATCGATAATGCTTTTTTCTAAAGGGATTATTTTAGTAGAAGGTATATGTGAAGCCATGATTTTACCAGTCTTAGCACCTAAAGTTTTAGAAGAGTATAATACAAATCATGATAATCCTATTCCAACTAGTCTAGAAGATGCCGGAGTATCTGTGATAAATATAAATGGCGTTAATTTCAAATATTTCTATCCATTGTTTGCTGATCTTAGTGATAATCAAGGTAGAAGAATACCAATTCGTTGTAGTGGTATTACAGATTTTGATCCAGAACTCAAGGATGGTGAGCAATGTTTCCCTGTTGAGAGCGACGTAAATAATAGTAGCAACCAAGCGGTACTTTTACAAAGTGTTTTAAAGAAGACAGAATATGCAAGATTATATGTTTCGCCGTTAAAAACATTTGAATATGATTTCGCTATGGCGGGTAATTTTGCTCTTATGGCTGAAGTTCTTAAGGAAATATGGCCGAGTAAAAGTGAGACATCAGGCGTAAAGAAGAATTGTGAAGAAATCATGAATAGAGATAATGCATATGGCTGTGATGAGGACAAAAAAGATGATGCTAAATTCATTTTAAAGCATATCGAAGATTCTAAGATAACAAAAGGAGTGTTTTCTCAGCAATTATCACAAAAGATAGAAAATGGTTCTATGGTAAATGTCCCTGATTATTTAAAACGAGCGATTATATGGGCTTGTGGAGGCGTTTGTGATGAATGATACCGTAGCTGAATCTATCGCTAAGATTGTTTGCGATAAACCTGAAGGGACAACATGCGAAGAATGTTTTAGAAAACCTTCAGGAAAGATTTGTGAAAACTATGATCATTGTCGTATTTTAGAAAAAACAAAAAGTCAGTTAGATTATGTTGTGGCACCGATTGATAGAAATATTTTTTTGAAAGCATGTGCAGGGAGCGGAAAAACAGAAGTTGTAGGATTAAAGGCAGCTTACGAAATAAAACGGTGGAATAATAAACATAGCGGAATAGCGTTTTTGTCTTTTACAAATGATGCTACCAATGTAATTAGGGAAAGAGTAAAAGAGTTTTCTAACAATGAAAAGATTTATCCTCATTTTATTGGAACATTAAGCAGTTTTATTCATGGGTATATTGTTCAACCATTTGCGTACAGCATAATTGAATATAATGGTAAGAATAGAGATTTTTCTCTATCAATTATTGATGAAAATACAAAAGTATATCAAGATCATTGGCTTAATCATTTCAAATGCAAAATTCCGTTTATTAGTATAAAGGGAAATAGAAATGATATTTTTGCTAATCAAATCGGATATAATATCATAAAAAAAGATTTTTATATTAAACTAAATAATTCGTTTTATTGGCTAAAGGACTATTATAGAAAAGAAACAGTTCAATCGCATATTAATAGGAATAGGAAGACGTTAAAATATTCTGAATATTGGACAGAAAGTTATTTTCGAAAATGTTTTATTGAATGCAAAAAAGATTTTTGGAAACACGGATATGCTACTTTTGATGACATAAATATTTTGGCAAGTAAAGTTTTGAAGTCTGAATTCGGGGAATGTATTGCAAAAAGATTTCCTTTAATTATTATTGATGAATGTCAAGATTTATCTGACAATGAATTACATGTAATACACATTTTAAAAAAAATGGGATGCAATATTCATTTTATTGGTGATTTAAATCAAAGTATATATGAATTTAAGATGGTAGAGCCTAAAAATATAGAAGCATTTACATCAGATTTCGAACGATATACACTTGATAATAATTTCAGAAGTTGTACAGAAATTGTTTGTCTTTCAAATAAATTAATAAATAAAAGAACCGAATGTACAAAAAGTAATAATGTTTTTAATGAGAAATCATTAATATATGTTGAATACGAAAAACCCATAGAGGCTGTCGAAAAATATAATAGAATATTGAAGAAATTAAAATGCGAAAATTGGAACAATAGGATATTGGTAAAGCAGAATTCTCTACGTAAAATTTTAGTAAATAATATTAACGACGAAACAAGTGCTAAAGAGCCTTTGGTTGTTGCTTCGCAATTATGGAATGAAAAAACGCCAAACAACATGGTGCTTTCGTTAGAACTTGCAGGAAAACAAATATCTAGATGGTTTGGAGGTGGCAGTTCTCCTAAAAATTATTATCGACCCGACACTATATCTTCGACGTTTGCTTGGAGAATTTATTTAATGAATATATTAAATGAGATAGGTAAAGATGAAAAATTAAGTAGATTGGATGTAACATACGGAGAATGGCATCGTCAGGCAAGAGAAAGATTGAATTCAATTTTGTTAAAGTATTATAGGATATTAGTCTATTACGATGACATTAAGAATAGAAATATTGATAGTTTGGTGAATGGAAACTTTAGAGTAAGTAGTGGTTACAGCAATAAAGAAATCATGAATAATGAAAAATCTCCAAGCATAAATATTCCTGTTTTAACTATTCATGGAAGTAAAGGGTGCACATTCGATACAACTTTAGTTATATCTAGCTCTACCAAAGCAAGCGATGGCGGGCATTGGAAGGAACATTGGCTTATGGGGGATGATGAACAAAAAAGGATAGGATATGTTGCTTTCACACGCGCAAAATATCTACTAGTACTTGGATTACCTGTATTATCGGAGCAAGACAGATTATTTATCGAAAGTTATGGCTTTGTAGCTGGCGAAAAGATATAAGGTATATAAAGCAAGAATGTATTTACTGTTTCACTTGGTAATGTTGATAACTTAGATGAGCAATTTACTTAATTTTCTAGGGAAATATGTAGCACGATCGATGTTTCGTGGCATCTTAATAAAAAAGTAAGAAGAATAAAATGAATAGGTTCCAGGAAAAGATGACTTCACAGCGTCAACATAACGGTCTTGCATGCGATAAGAGACGAAAAAATAAGTAGCAATTGCCACCTCTCCTAATATCTTTTTAATCTTTACAATTGCTTAGCTCTTGATTCGAATTCTTGATAGGAATGTACAAAAGTATATGGTTCATATTCTCCATATGCGGAAGGCCTAGAGAATGAGAAAATCTGAACATCGTCACTTACTTCATTCTAAATTTTTTCTATGAAATCGGCTATTTGTTTTCCAGGTGTTGTTTGAAAGGCGATACAATCTTCTTCTTTAGATTTTTTTGCAATTAGATAACACATGATTCAACGCCTCCTTAAACTATTTTTCATCTCTTATTTTATCGTTTTAATATAATTGTCTAAAAAGATGATTTTTATGAGATTTATTTTATTATATTTTGTGATATATTTATTGTGAAGATTAGATTAAATGATGTTACAAAATGCAAACATTTAAAATTGTTTTGACATAGAATTATTAAATGACTAAAAAATTCTTGTAAAAGAAAATAATGAGGTAAATATGTATAAAAACCATCTGAATTTATACTAAAATGAGCCTATTATATGACATTTACGATGCGGACTCTCGAGTTCGAGTAGTTGCAAAGGAAATAACACAATAAATGAATAAGAATGTTTAGCGATGACGCTTATTCCAATTTATATCAATCGCGGGCGAGCAAAAAACTGTTCGCCCTTTTTATTTTGTAAAGGAGGAACACTTATGAATAATCCATATACCATCGAAAAAGTTGTTTTAGAGATCTTAAAAGCAAATGAAGAAGCAAGGAATGATGATATGAAACTTTATTTGCTTGTTTGTGAAGCAGTGAATCCTTATCCAACTTGTGATTGGGATATTGGCTCATTCTCTTTTTCTTCAGTGATGAATCACTATAGAGAATTAAGGTTGCCACATTTTGAAAGCGTAAGAAGATCAAGAGCGAAGATTCAGGCAGAGATTCCTGAACTTGCCGGTGATCGAAGCTGTCGTCAAAGAAGAAAGGAACTGGAAATACTTTATCGTAATTATGCACTTAACAAGGAGGAATAAACTATGCCTAGCGAATTCACGATGCAACAGAAAATAAAGGTCATCACTAAACTTACAGAATCTGGTTATGACACAGAAAAGAAACTTCAAAAGCTAGAGATGGAGAATATTCTACAAATCAAAGGAATCACGATTCCTGAGATGAGCATCATCTTGGCTCTACAAAAGAGTACAAAAAGCGGAAAGCTATACTCCTACTTATGTGGTGGCGATGATGAAGTAGATAAACAAGGTGAAAATAATGGCTAGGAAATATGAACTTATCACCGATCTTTATTATCAAACGATTAACGAAGTAAGTGAAAATGCTGATAGCTGGAAATCCTTCTTAAAAACGGCAGGAAGAAATTTTCGCCTTCGTTTTGATGAACAGATACTTATCTATGCTCAAAGGCCAGATGCTATTGCTGTTTTAGAAATCGAGAAATGGAACAATCGTTTTGGAAGATGGGGCAATAAAGGTGCTAAAGGTATCGGAAACAAAAGCTTTTGATATGGAAGGGGCTCTCAAACAAGTACAAAAGCTCATTGATGGAGGAATGAAAACCAAAGAAGCCATCAAACGGGTAGCCCAGGAAATGAATGGTTCTAAAAATGAGCTGTATGATGCTTATCATAAACACATTTGATCTTGCGAAAGCAGGATCTTTTTTTGAGATGGAAAAATGCAGTTTTGGATCTATTTTTGTTCCTAATCTTTTCAATATTCGATTAAGCAGGTATAATTATTTTAAGGTGTGATCATGAAGAAATTGTATAAATATCTATTAGATGCAGTGGTGGTTTCCACGGTACTTGCCTGCAGTGCATGTGCAAGTATGCCGGTTGCAGATCCTGCGGTAGAAGGGGATCAGCCGGAAACGCTAGAAAAAATTACTATACCTGCTTCGATATTTGAGTTCGCAAATTCTGATATCGAGGATAATTTTGAAGAGTTCAGTGATTATTGTTATAGCGTAGAGCGGGATGGAAACGATCTGATCCTTGGAGTTACGCCGCCGCAAAAAGAAGAACTTATAGAAATGTATGCTGCTTCCATTGACGATGTGCTTGAAACAATGACAGAAGAAGAACCAGGATACTATGTGGAGACCGATAAGGATCATAGCCGGTTCGTATATCATTACGATGAAAAAATTGATAATGTTCTGCAGGCGAGAATGCTGTTGACAATTACGACTTCGGACGTTTTGATCGGAATCTTAGAGACTAAAGATCCAAACTGGAATGTACAGGCCAGGATCGTGAATTGTCATACCGGACTGGCTGTCGGGGAAACCACATTTCCGCAGGGGAGCATTACTTTTGGACCGGATGAATGGAAGGCCAGTTACGATAACGGCGCATGGCTCAAAACAAAACAAGAAGAAGTTATGGCTATGACAGGTCTTGGCGACACGGCTTATGAGGAATTGACGGATACCCAGAAAGGAGTCGTCACCTCTGTTGGGCAGATGATGGATTGGATCGAAGGAAAATATGGACAAAAATTCCATTACATATCCTATGTGCCAGGCGATGCACTTGAGCAGGAGCATCTGAAAGTCTATCCGGAACAGGGGGATGAATCGGATGTTGTAACCGTGTATCGCACTTATGAAAACGGACGTTACCAGTATGAAGACGATTACGGATCCATTTTGGTACGGCCTTCGTATGAAGAACAGATTCTTACATTCGCAAAAGAGTACTTGCCTTTAGAAGGAATAAAGATCTATACAGAAGTAAAGGGTGGTACAAACAATGTGCCTAAAGAAGGTTCTATTTTGAATACTGTTTCGGCTGCGACATATATTTTTATGAATGAAGACTTGTGTTTTCAACAGTACGAAGCATTTCTAAAGGCAGTGCCGGATTGGCTTACAGAGAACTGCCAGGGTGTGCCGGCCGGGATCTATGTACGGATGGCAAATTCTGAAGATTGGAAGCAGATCGACAGATCGAATTATGAAGATAAGCTTCGGGAAGATATCTATACCAAAGAAGCAGAGTGTGCGATCTCCGGCAGCGGGAAAGTGACAGTGAATTAGTCAAGGGGAAAAATGTTATGAGGAAGATTCTATTGTTTATGGTATGTTGCACTTTAGTGTGTGGCCTGAATGGATGCACTTTCTTCGGGAGCGGATCATCCAATGAATTTCGTTCAGATGAAGAATTGGCTGATGAAATGATAGAAAAAATTATTGCTTGCGTAGAAAAGGAAGATGCAGAGGGTCTGACAGAATTATTTTCGCCATATGCCAAGGATAGTACATTAAATTTAGCGGAACAGGAAGAAGACTTCATAGATTTTTTTCAAGGCGAATGTGAAAGCTGGAAAGGAAATGCAAGTTCTCAGGAAAAAAGTGAACACGGAAAAACGATCTGGCGAAAACTGAGAGGGTATTATTCAATCATCACGGATGAAGCGCAGTATGAAATAGCCTATACTTATATTCCTTTTCACAGAGAAGAACCGGATAAAGAAGGACTTACCGCAATAGAGATCACTACGGAAGAAAACTTTGACAAGGAGGATTTTCTCTGGAGTTTGGACCAGCGACCAGGAATCTATGTGACTGAAGAGGGAGAAGAGGATCTCTCAAGACAGAAGCAGATCACTCCCGAAGAACTGATCCAGGCAGCAGATCTTACAAAAGAACAGTATAGCGGCGTTGATCTCGAACAGTTTATTGAAGATTTCTCTGTGACGAAAGAAGATGTGAATACACTCAATATACCTTTGCTTCTGAAAGAATACGAACCAGATTACAAGGGCCGAGTGATCGATGTGAGTTATCTTCTTGAAGACGATATAGAAAGCCGTACATCGGATTTTACTCGTGATGCAATTGCGATCGCTTTCATGGAAAACAAGAATACAAGTACAGAATGTGTCTATTATGATTTGTTACAGGATAGACGATATCAAACATCCGATGCGTATCTCTTTGACAATCTGTATCAGACACAGGCAGGATATTATAGTAATGGACAACAAATTTTGCAGGGACTGGATAAGTACAAAGTTTTCACTTGGGAATCCAAAACGGATGAAGAAAAAATCACAGATCCTCAATCCATGGTACTGGCAATAGAATATGCAGACGGAACCGTGTTCCGTATAGAAGCATCGGGTTTACTCTCTCAGGTGCTGCCAGGGGCGTATAAGGAAGTAAGAGAAATGCTTTTGTCAGGAGAATACAACAAAAGCTAGAGAAATATCTAAGGAGAAAAACAACGTGAACAAAGTATTTGAAGATGATTTTCTGGATGTACAGTCACGAATCATTGCACTGTGTGTCGAATTCGCGGATAACAAGGCCGATAAGGTTTATGCCTATGGTTCCATTGAAGAAAACAGTATTTCTTTTAATGCATTTTTCAACATTGGCGGCCAAATCAAAACGACCAATAATGTAGTAACCGATACAGACACAATATGGGATTTTCTGGATTTAGGGGAATCGGATCTTGAGAAGATAAAAGAAATATGCATCCACTATGGAAAACCTGTTCCTACAGAATTAAAAATGATATATGACTGTAAAACCGGTCAAATAGACACAAAATATCAATATAACAGTATCTGTTCTGCAAAGACAGGGATCGATTCCAGTGAGATTTTTTTGAAGTGGTTAGATGAGGTGCGCAATGGAAGAGATAAAACAACATTGTGAGAAGGTGATCCAGATGCTTCGCTTGGATTATCCTGCGCAGTTACAATATCCGGGAAGCATCAAAAAAATATATGATGTTATGTTGCAGATCCTATCTTGCGATGAACTTCCTGATGTTGACTGGGTAGGCATGGTGCGCTGTTTTGTCGATGAAACTACGGATTATCAAAATCCGGTCCTCTTTGAGATCGATAAAATTGCGAAGCTGTCAAAGGAAAAATAATGAAGCAGTTGAGAAAAACAGAATGGCAAAAAGGATATCTCATTAAGAAAAACCTGGCTCTGTGTGCGTGGGTATTGATGTTGCTCGCAGGCTTTGCCGGAATATTGTCGCACCCGGAGAATATTCCATCGCTGGTGGCGTGTGTCCTTGCCTTGGCGGGTGCAGGCCAACATTGCCGCGCCTGATCAGATATTGCAGAAAAACATACCATAGTATGCCCGCTTTGAACAGGCGGCTTACAAAAGAAGAGCAGGAAGAGCTGGTCGAACACGTTGAAATAAGAGAATGCTTACGTAATAATGGCTAAATCGATATATGCAGCCTGGAAAACATAGATGGACTGCAGCGTATGAACGAGCTCATTGACCAGCTCCAGAAAAAAGGGGCGGAAATTGTACTGTACGAGGATGACAGAGTTGTAGAAACTGAATTCCTAAAAAATATCATTGAAGCACACTTTGATTCAGAAAGGTATCTGCAGGAAAAGGACGATAAAGTTATTGAGCAAGATTAGTGATTTGAGGAGGAAGATTTATGAGGATCACAGACATTTTTGATGCCGTAAGAGATGGAACTTACTTTGACTTTATGGATTTTTATTCCGGAAATCCGAATTTGTTCAATAAGTATGCAGGGATGAGTCTGCTTCAATTGTCTGTTGTCAATGACCGTTATCCAGATGAAAAAATAAAGATCCTTCGTTTTTTGATTTCTGAGGGAGCGGATGTTAACTTTCTGAGTCCAAAAGATCAAAGAAATGCGTTGCATATATTTTATTTTTCTGTTTTAAGACCTGAGCCTCAGTACATGTTAAAAATAACGCAGCTTCTGATTGCGGCTGGAGTGGATATCAATAAAAAAGATAAATATGGCGCGATACCGCTGCAGTATGCGATTACCGCTGTGAAACTGCCGACGAAGACAATCATGCCGGTATATCAATATTTGATGGATCGAGGATCAAATATTTGTGAAAAAGATAACTTTGGCAAAACTTGCCTTGATTATGCTGAAGAATTTTCATGGAGAAATGATTTGATCCATTTGTTGGAAGGGAACAATATATTCTAAATATGAAAAGGTTAAAAAAACAGGAAATCATTTTTTTTGTTCTTGTATTGGCAGTCATAGCCGCTGGTCTGCTTCTGCCCAAAACAGGAGAACTGGTACTGCTGGATGAATTTTGTGATCTATCAGTTATATGGATCGTTTGTGCTTATCTGGTCATCCGGGTGGTGCGAAACAGGACTTTGCTGTCGGCTTCCAGAAAGGCTCTGGGAGCAGGCGTTGTTATCGTGTGTTTTGCTTTAGCGCTCTGGTTTTCTAAGGATCTGGTGCTTGATTTGTCGTCAGGTTCGCAAACGGTTGAATTAAAGGATATACAAGTCAGTGAATCTTTGGCACATACGGGAATTTTTTCGCACCATTATTATCTGACTGGTTCTGATAATGAGGATGAAATTCTTCGATTAGAGATTTCGGGCGAAGACTATGGCAGGCTGCAACAGGGTCAAACCGTAAGGGTCGAGTACTATAAACATACGGGGCGGATCGTGAAGGTGGATTGAAAAGAAGTAGATTTATTTTTGGTTTTATGCTAAATTTTTTTCCTAAAGAAATAAAAGCGACAAATTGAAATGAGGAATGGAAATGAAAAAGAAGATTTCACGTGGCGATTTGTTCTATTACGATTTTGGAGAAAGAGAAGGATCGATTCAATCTGGAGTGCGTCCGGTATTGGTTGTCCAAGCTAATGAGTTTAATACCAACGCTCCAACTATTATCGTTGCTTCGCTTACTACAGTATTAAAGAAAAGATACTTACCGTCGCACATAATATTAGGTAAGGAATTTGGCTTAAAGAAACCGTCAATGGTATTGCTTGAACAGATCCAGACAATCACAATAGGTTTCGCTCAAAAACAATTGCGTTTAGAGTATCACCTGAAGAAGATGAACAAATAAATATTGTTGTGTCTTTAACAGGATTATCTAAACAAGATTTTATTACCAGTAAACTATTGGATAGAACGATCAATGTACAAGCTAATTGTAAAGTTCATAGAGCTGTATTTGATCGGCTTGGTGAAGTTCTCGATGAATTAAAAAGGCTGGAACCATCAGACGATATAGATGATGAATTAATGGATAATATATCGCTTATATTGACAGTAGCTAATGGGCTTTATAATCCAGAAAATCATATTGAAAGTGAGTAAACCTTTATAGGATTGCTATTTGGATTTATAGAATTGCCATTTGGCTACAAACTTTAAAGATATTTTGTTGTTTGCTATAATTAGTTTAAAATGTGGAGCGATTAATTTATTTATGTGAGGAGGGCCGACTTGCAATATAAGGTATATGGAAAACAAAACCAAGATGTGATTGTTCTTCTGCACGGTGGAGGCTTATCGTGGTGGAATTATCGAGAAATCTCTGAATTACTTCAAAATGATTTACAGATAATTATCCCAATACTAGACGGACACACAGGCAGCGATAAAGATTTTACTTCAATTAAAGACAATGCCGACGAAATCATTTCTTTCATTGATAGGAATTTTGGTGGCTCGGTATTATTGATTGGCGGGTTATCTCTTGGTGGGCAAATACTAGTTGAAATGTTATCTCAGCGAAAAAACATCTGTCGTTATGCAATTGTAGAAAGCGCATCAGTTATTCCGTCTAAACTAACTTATTCTCTGATACGACCAACATTTGGAACGTGTTATGGACTGATCAAACAAAAGTGGTTTTCTAAATTACAATTTCGTTCGCTTCGAATAAAACCAGAACTGTTCGATGACTATTATCAAGACACTTGTGGTATCACAAAGCAAAATATGATTGCTTTTTTACAAGAAAGTTCTATGTATTCTATGAAAAAAACTCTTGGTGAGTGTACAGCGAAGGTTCATCTGTTTGTTGGAGAGCGGGAAAATAAACGTATCTTATTTTCTGCAAAAAAGATCAGAGAAGTGATCAAAAATTGTGATTTACACATACTCCCGTCTATGTATCACGGTGAATTTTCTATTAACCAGGCTGATCGTTATGCAAAAGAGTTATATGACATTATAAAATCGCATTGATTTTCTGGTTTTCGACTAAGTTACGGTTAAACAGTACTTTCAAGAAAGAATTATTTAGTACCCTAATGAAAGCTACTAGCCATCAGGAACTATTCCAAACGAACAGTTGCAACGATTTTTGCAACAAAAAATTTGATAGGCAAAATAAGATATAGATAATATAGAAGAAACAAGTCAAAATAGCCATCATTTAGATAATAAATATGAGAAATGATAATACAAATAAGGAGTTCGAATAGTAAATAGAATGTAAAAAAGCCTTTAAATAAAGGCTTTTTTTAATGTTTAGGCGAGGATTGCTACCAAAATGCTGAGAGTGTAATATAAACTGTGTAAGTTGAGAACAGGCAGCT
>UMLM01053848.1_pt1 | contig 29347 bp, 11 predicted proteins | sample 1966571 | NCBI WGS metagenome assembly UMLM01 (sample SAMEA4836203, study PRJEB28245) | human gut metagenome | biome: gut microbiome; material: fecal sample | place: Denmark | collected 2008 | reverse complement strand
AACGCGCGCACGAAGGCAGATGTGAGCGCACTGGAAGAGCTGGTTGCTTACGTGAACAGCCTTGAGCTGAGCGCATACACGAGCGTAAGCGCGCAGCCAGTGATCCAGAATGTGGCACGCGCCAAAGCGATGCTGGCGAATGCGGAAGTGACGCAGGAAGAAGTTAACTACATGGTCAAGGAACTGCAGGCATCGGTAGATGAGCTGGTCGAGGTCAACGACAGCACAGGCGCTGCGGATTCGACGAATACCGCCGCAGCGATGCAGACGGGCATGATGCTTGCGCTGCTTGCAGCTGCAGGTGCAGCAACAGTGATCATTCGCAGAAAGCGGATCTGATCATTTATAGTAAATTGAACAGAGGCAGAGATGTCTCTGTTCTTTTTAGAACTGAAGGATAGCGGCGAGAAACTCATCCCTCCAAATGAATGACAACGTAAGATTGACCTGTTGATTCCCCAGAAGCAGGTGGACATCATCAACAAGAAGGTCATGCTGGAGGAATTGAAATTCGTTTAACGGCTCCGCAAGGCAGCCGAGCAACTGGCCCGCAACAGGATAAGATCCGTGATCGAAGCCAGAACGGTAAAGGAAACGTTATTTTGGTGACCTTTAACACAAAAAAGCCGTACAGGTTTTCCCATACGGCATCAAACAGTTTATTTGCCGAACAAGTCGCTATGCGACCCGGTGCGGGCCAGCGTCAGAACCAGCACATCATCTTCTATGCGGTAAATGAGCAGCCAGTCCGGGAGAATGTGGCATTCCCGATGGCCTGCCCAATCGCCGTACAGATCGTGATCGCGGTTCTTCTCCGGCAATGGTTCGCCCATCGCCAGAAGCGCTACGACCTGCTCCAGCAATTCGATCTTCAGGCCGCGCTTGATTGCCCGTTTGTAGTCTTTCTTAAAGCCGGTCGTGTACTTGACGGTGTACTTTGTTTTCCTCATTTTTTCAGGTCTGCAAACAACTCGTCAAGATCAGTGTAGCCCTTTACAGACGGGTCTTTTGCAATCCTTTCCGCTTCCAGCATGGCAGCGATCGTTTCCTTGTTGGGCTGTTCCAGCTTCACTTCAAAGGGAATGCCGCCCTCACGAAGTGACTGGCGCACGAAGATATTGAACGCCGTGGATAAATTCATGCCGAGTTCCGCAAACAGGGCGTCGGCCTGTGCCTTCAGATTTGCGTCCATGCGGATGCTGATGTTTGTGGTTTTTCCTGCCATGTCATCAACCCCTTTCTGTTGTTACTTTTAGTTTATGCCATTTGCACGAAGAATACAATGTTTTGCACGAATATTTAATGACGAATTCACGCAAGAAAATCATTGTATGAAGCCGATTATTTTACTTGTTGCTGTTCATTTGAATGACGACTTGTCCCTTGTCCTCTTGTAACGGAAAGCAGACATGCCCACTGGTACGGTGTCAAAGACCTATGCCTGCCAGGATCGGGGCAACTGCGGAAAGAGCATGAATAAAAGTATGCCTGAATTCATTCCGTCATGGACCATCGTCAGTACCGCAGGCACGGCGGGATCATTTCTACCTTTTGTATGCTGGAAACAAGATGAAAAAAATATAGTCACTGACAGTTCGGGTGTAAAAAGCTTGGTCAATGATATTCCGCATTTTTGATATTGAGCGATACAAATGAGGTGAGTATACTTAAGATGTAAGTGGTTACATATATGCGGATAATGGAAAGGAGGTCAGGTGATATATCCGCATTTTTTTCGGGACTGACGGCGCAGGACAAGCCCTCATCTGAATGTGAATGATGGAGGATGATGCGGTGAGCATGCGGTGTTCGTTTCGATCAAAGGATGTGACCGAAGAAAGGAGCAGAGAAATGAAGAAGCAGAAACTGTTGGCCTGCCTGACGGCGCTGTGCATGACGGTAACAGCGTTTGCCCCGATAGCACAGCCTGTGCAGGCGCAGACAGATGTAGAGACCGCAGAAGCCTCTTCTACGCTGAATGTCATCCCTAAACCAAGCGAATATACTATGAATGAGGGAACATTTACGCTGGGTGCTGATGCGGAGATCGCTGTGATCGCTGAAGACGATGGCGCAGCGGCAGAACTGACGAACACCGGCGAATACATCGCTGAAGTGTTCCGCGTATCTACTGGCTATGAACTGCCGGTAGTCGAAAAAACAGAACCGGAGAATGGCGATATCACCCTTCGTCTGAATCCGGATGGCGGATATGCCGAGCAGGCATATGCGATCGATGTCACCACAGATCAGGTCATCATCGAAGCCGGCGCGCCTGTCGGCATCTTCTATGGTGTGCAGACGCTGAGACAGATGCTTCCTGCAGACATTGAAAGTGAAGAATTAGTCAGCGGAACCGCATGGACGATCCCGTGCGCACAGATCGCAGATGAGCCGGAATACGGCCTCCGCAGCATGATGCTCGACGTGACCCGTCACTTCTTCACTGTCGATCAGGTAAAGCGTCAGCTCGATATGCTCTCTCAGTATAAGATCAACACCCTGCATATGCACATGAGCGATGATCAGGGCTGGCGTCTGGAGATCAAGGGCGAGATGTATGGCGAAAGCCTCGATAAGCTGCGCACGATCGGCGCGCAGACTTCCTGCAACACCAACGGCATCAGAGCCGGACAGTATACGCAGGAAGAGTTCAAGGAGATCGTTGCTTATGCCAATGAGCGTTATATTCAGATCGTTCCTGAATTTGATATGCCGAGCCATGCCTGGGCAGCGCTCGTCTCGCTGAGCTTCCTGAACTCTACGGAAGATGGCAGACCGCCGGCAAACGGCTATGACAACACCCGTCCGTATGAGGGCTGGGATGTCGGCTTCAATTCACTGGAGTGCCGCAATGAGAAGACCTATGAGTTCATCGATGAGGTATTCCGTCAGGTATCCGAGATCTCTCCGTCAAAGTATATCCATATCGGCGGCGATGAAGCGCATGTCACGAGCCATGATGACTATGTATACTTCATGAATCGGGTGACCGAGATCGCCAAGAAATATGGCAAGACGCCGATCGGCTGGCAGAACTATGATACGGCCGTGGAAAATCCGGAAGGAACGGTGACGCAGTTCTGGTCCACCGGCAACGCCAAGTTTGAAGAAGGCATCAACTATGTCGTCAGCCCGGCGGATCATGCATACATGGATATGAAGTATGACAGCGACTGCCCGTATGGACTGGAATGGGCAACGCATAACCCGGTAGATGATTCTTACAACTGGGATCCGACCGACTATGGATCAAAGGATCAGATCGTCGGTGTGGAGACCTGCCTGTTTACCGAGACGATCGCGACGGATGAAGCACTGGATTATATGATCTACCCGCGCGTGCTTGGCCATGCAGAGATCGGCTGGACAGCGAAGGAAGACCGCAGCTGGGATGAATACAAGACAAGACTGGCGACGCATGATGAGCGCCTTGAGCTGCAGGGAATCGGCTACAAGCGCGATGCCATGATCTGGTACAACCCGGTAAACTTCCGCATGCCGATGGATGAAGGAAGCGGAACGACGATCGACGCAGCAAGCGGACCGTACAGCGGAACGATGAACGGCGGCGTGAGCTGGACAGAAGGAAAGTATGGGACGGCGCTGCATCTGGACGGCACGAGCGGATACATCGATATCGGCGCGCCGGACGTGCAGGATGAATGGACGATCGGCATGTGGGTAAACCGCGAAGCGGCAGAAGGAAACAATGCGGCATTGATCTCCGGAACCCAGGGAGAGCTGAAGATTGAACAATACAAGGATACGAAGAAGGTCGGCGTGACGAAATACGGTGAAGTAGACGCAGCGTTCGACTATGAGCTGCCGGAAGGCGAATGGGTACACCTGACCTTCACCGGCAACAGCGAAGGCGTGAACCTGTATGTGAACGGTGAATACAGCGGACACTTGGATGTCGTGATGAACGGACCGGCAAGCCGGATCGGCGCGAACTCCGCAAGCGGACTGGCCGACATGGGCTACATGAAGGGATCCGTGGATGATCTGCAGATCTACAACAGCGTGCTGAGCGAAGAAGAGATCGCAGAGATGATGGAAGATCCGTATGGATTCGGCGAAGAAGCATACTGGACGATGAACGAAGGCGAAGGCGAGACCATCACCGACGAGAGCGGTCAGAACACCGGCACACTGACGAACGTAGGCTGGGGCGAAGGCCAGGAAGGAAGCGCGCTGCAGTTCAGCGGTGAAGGCTATGTCGATCTGGGCTATCGCGATGCAATCGGCGATTGGACGATCGGCATGTGGGTCAAAGCTGGCGATACGGTAGGAACAAACGCCGTGCTCGTATCCAGCAGCGTAAGCGAGATCAAACTGGATCAGTGGAACAAGACCGGCAAGGTCGGCATCACGGAAGCAGGCGTAGCGGACTATACCTTTGATTACAGCGCGCCGAAAGGTGAATGGGTACACCTGACCTTTGTAGGAGACAGCAATGGCACCACGCTGTATGTCAACGGTGAAGAGCAGGATCATTTGGATGCGACGATCGATGGACCGATGTATCGATTAGGCGCAAGCAGCGGAAGCTCGATCACCGGATATCTGAACGGATCACTGGATGATGTCCACTTCTATACCCGTGCGCTGAGCGCAGATGAAGTCGCTGAGATCGCACAGGTTCCGACTGATGACGAAACAGCAAGCGAAGCAGCGATTGCAGCACTGCAGACCATGGTCGACAAGGCCGTCGCACTGGGCTCTGATGATGAAGCGCTGAATGCAGCGATCGCTAACGCACAGGCCGTACTGGCCAAGGAAGCACCGACCGCAACCGAAGTCGTGACCGCTCTGCTCGATCTGAGCGAAGCGATGCAGGCGCTGAATACCGATGAAAGCACAGATGCCTTGAGAGCAGATGTGCAGGCAACGATCGACTTCATCAACGAGAACATCCTGAACGATGTAGAAGGACTCCGTCCGGGCAAGGTACAGGCGCTGAAAGACGCCGTCCAGGCCGCACAGGATGTCGTCAACGATCCTACAGCGACCGCCGATGAGCTGAAGGCAGCGAACAAAGCGATGACCAAGGCAGCACAGGAGCTGTGGGAGATCGTGACGAAGGCTGAACTGGAAGCACTGATCGAAGCTGCAAACGGTTACCTCGATGGTGACTATACGGCAGAAAGCCTCGAGGCCCTGCAGGCAGCAATCGAAGCTGCACAGGCTGTAGCGATCAATGACGATGCCACAACGGCAGAAGTCACGGAAGCCATCACGAACCTGAGCAACGCGATCGCTGGTCTGGAAGCCATCACGTTAGATACGAGCGCCCTCGAGCACGAGATCGATCTCGTGAATGAGATGCTCGCCAACCTCGATGACTATGTCCTGAGCAGCGTAGAAGGATTAGCAGACAAGCTGGCTGACGCGCAGAACGTGCTGGATAATGCAACGAGCCAGGCAGAGATCGACGAAGCGGTGAAGATGCTGAGAGAAGCACGCCTGAACGCGCGTACTAAGGCCGATGTGAGCGCCCTGGAAAAGCTGATCGCGTATGCGAAGAGCCTTGACTTGAGCGCATACACGACAGACAGCGCACAGGCCGTTATCCAGACCCTCGCGCGTGCAGAACAGATGATCAACGATCCGGAGATCACCCAGGAAGAAGTGGACGATATGGTCAAGGAACTGCAGGTATCGGTAGATGAGCTGGTCGAGGTCAACGACAGCACAAACGCTGAAGATCCGACGAATACGTCGGCGGTGAACACGACGAACGCGATGTTCGCATTGATGATCGCAGCCGGCGCAGCGTCAATTGCAGCTTATCGCAGAAAGAGAAGCTGAGCAGAGAACAAACAGAGATGAGGGGAAAACCTTGTCTCTGTTTATTTGTATGGAGATGGAAAATGTGAAATGACAAGATTGTACGACATTTTACAAGATATTGAGAGTGTGGCCACATATAATAAAACATGGACAGGATAATAATTGTCCAAGACTTCTTTATTCTTCTCTTTTTGTTTATACCGCTTAACGCTCAACATTCCCGTAGAAACCGTAAGCGCGTATATCAGATCATAGACAGCTGATGCGCAAGGACAAAACGGTGACTAAGGAAAGCGGATAAAAGCCATGTCTGCATGATTACAGGCATGGCTTTTATCTATTTTCAAGAAAATACGCATGATGCGCTGAAGGTGAGTCAGATGAATTTCAGCACATTCACGTTCAGGTCATTTTCTTTTTGGGCCCCGCGGGCATATCGGATCTCTGGATAGCCGAAACCGATAGCCATGTGATGATCATGATCCTTTGGGATCTGCAGCATCTTCTTGATGTCCGGCATCAGATCCAGCACGTCGAGGCAGAAGCTCATCATGACGGCGCCCAGCCCGTGGGCGGAAAAGAGCAGTTCAGCGTATGCACAGGCGATATCGATATCCTGATGCCAGCACCCTTTCCCTCTTGGCGCATGTGGGATCAGCAGGTGCGGAGCCTGACAGAAGATCATGTCCGGACGTACGGTCTTTTCCGCATCGATCAGATCCTGGATCGACCGCGCGTCATAGCCTTGCGGATATATGCCTTGGTCGATGAGATTGTCTAAGTGTGAGCGAACGATCTGACGCAGATGGTCCATCTGGTCCACATCATCGATGAGCGTGTATTCCACCAGCTGCTTGTTGCCGCCGTTCGGTGCGTTTTGCAGGATCTCAAGTATGTGACGGATCGTGCCGTAATCTACATTCTTCCGAAGATAACGGCGGTGAGAACGCCGGCAGGCGATGAGGCGGTCCAGGACCTGAGCGGCCTCTTGCGGATCAGGCGGGGTCAGGCTGTCTTCGGGTCGAAGCCCCAGGACGGAAATGGCACCGGCGGGACAGACTGCCAGGCAATGCTGGCATTTCCAGCATCCGTTCCATCCGAATTCGCTGATCTCATGATGCTCGGCTTTATGCTGCGCATTCAGATACAGCAAGCTGCCCGGACATACGCGGGTACATGCTCCGCAGCCGATGCAGCGCTGATCGTCGATATTCAATCTGGCTAGATTATTCATCGCTTTCCTCCCCGTATTTGACTTTATTGTAGCGTGTATGCCGCTGATGACAAGTAGGCACTTTTTTGTAACTATCTCTTTACTGGAACGTTTTTGCTGAAGCTGTGCTATACTCAAGTCGAACGACTACAGCGAAATGCTGTTACTGGAGGAAATAATGAAAGTATTAGAACTGAACCATGTTTGTTTTTCGTATACAGAGGAACCGCTGATCGAGGATCTGAACCTGAAGCTGCGCAGCGATGAAGGCTGCGTCGTGCTGTACGGCCGAAACGGCGCTGGGAAGTCTACGCTGCTCAATCTGATCTGCGGATTGTTTCCTTATGGAGGAGAGATCGTCCGGGATGATTTTCACATCGCCTATCTTCCTTATGATAATCCGCTGATGGAGGATGAGACCGTGCTGGCCAATCTGCAGTTTTTCAGCCGGGTCTTCCGACAGAAGAATTTCAGCGCCGCTGATGCAGATACGGCATGGATCATGGACGCTTTGTCTATCGATTTTTTGCAGCAGCGCCTTGCGTCCTGCTCCAGCGGTCAGAAACAGAAGGCGGCCCTGGCCTGCCTGCTTCTCAGCGATGCGGACATGATCATCCTGGATGAACCGTTTCACGCGGTCGATTATTACAGCGTGCATGAGCTGATCGCATTGATCCAGCGGCTGAAAAAGCATCGGCTGTTTCTGATCACCACCCATCAGACAGACATCATCCCGCAGATCGCGGATCGCTTGCTGCTGATGGAGAAAGGCGGCTTGCGCGCAGATGTCAGCGGACAGGAAGAGGTCGTCTCGCTGCTGGAGGAGATCCGATGAGTCCGACGCTTCGCCGTTATGTCTTGCCGCTGTGCGCTGCGTTCGGGTGGCTGTGGATGCTGCTTCCGTTCCATACGCTGAGCATCGATGCGCTGATCTTGGCCTTGCTGCAAGCGGCATTGCTGTTTTCGCTGAAACGCAAGGAGCAGTTCTTCATCCCGATGCTCGCATACCCGATCAAGCTGCGCCCCATGATCCTGAGCGATTGTCTGCGTGACGCCGGCTGGTGGATCGTGCTGACCTTGCCTTTGCTCGTCCCGCATGCCGGCGTACAGCTGCAGATCCTGTTTAGCCTGGCGCTTGCCGGATCTATCGGCATGCTGCTCGAACAGTTCATCGTTCCGGATGGCTATTTGGGAGCGTCGACAGCCAGGGTGAATGTCGCTTCTTTCTGCACGCTGGCCTTCTTGTTTCAGATGGCGGTCAACATACGGCAATGGGAAGGGTTCGGCATCCACGCGCTGCCAGCCTTCTTGATCGTCTGGCTGATCACGTTCATCGCCGCCGTTGTCTTTGGTCCTGTGCGTATCCGGAAGAAGGTGCAGAATGCGATGCTGCTGACGGTCTTTCTGAAACAGCGCAGAGAGCTGTATGCCTTGCTGCGGCTTCGTCCCGATCAGACCAAGGACATCTATTGCCGCATCCTTCAGCATCTCCTTCCATCGCACTGTGTGCGTCTGTGGCGGATCGCGGCCATGCTGCCGATCCTGTTTCGCAAATTATTCTTGTATGCCGTCGTACTGCTGTTTTCGCCGATGTTTCCTTATCTGACCCAGCTGGTGCTGATCGTGTTCGCCGTTCATCTTCTGGTGATGATCATTCAGCTGCGTAAGATGTACAGGACGATGGCAGTGAACGCGCGGCATGGAGGCTGAGCTGAGAAGATATGTGCTGGTGATGACTTGCGTGCGCATACGCAGAAGATCATCCCGATGATGACAGGCTGAATGAAGATCACCTCCTTAGACCTCTCTGTTTGAACGGACATCTCTCCTTCAGACAGGGAGGTTTTTTTTGGTGCTGATATGTTTTGGTCTACTGCTTTTTCACGATTTTGATCGAGCGCCATCGCGTTTTGCAGCATATAGAACCCCATCGTATGGATTTTCCATACGGCGGAAGACAAAGCGTATCTTTCCTGGTTATCAGGAAAAAAACGAAAAAAGGCAAGATTGTACGAGTTTTGACAAGATTTTACCACGATATGAAAAATATAATGGACATGTAAGCTTTCTGCGTGAGAGAAGGAAAGGAGGAAAATGATCTTTCCACGCAAGAAAATAAAGTGAGTTCTGCATGATGATGCGTCTGCGGCGCGGAAGAGCGAGGAAAGGCATGTCCTGCCTGGATCGGCACGCTCCTGCGCGGTATCGCTGAACAGCAGACAAACGAAATGAACAGGAGGAACGAATGAAAAGAAAATTGAAAAAGCTGTTTGCGGGCGTGACTGCCACGGCGATCATGATGACGACCGCGACATCCGGCATCATGGCGGCTGAGCCGATGCAGGAGTCTGCGTCTGTCTATGATCTCAGCGATGCGCTGCGTTTTGACAGCGCGGCGAACAGCCATGTGCAGTTTGAACGGCCCTTTGCGTCTATCCCGGATACCACCGCCATGCAGGTGAAGGTGGATCCGGACAACACATCCAGGCAAGTGATCCTGGGCAACTATGTCTATCGTGAGAATTGTTTTTCCATAGAGCTGACGGCGGATCAGCAGCTGCGCTATGTGGAATATGTCTATGATGGCTCGACGGCGCTGACCAGCATCGATCTGCGCGCTGAGGTGGATGAGGTCCAGAATGGAGAATGGATGGATCTGGCCATCGTGCGCAATGTAAAGCAGCAGCGCGTTTCCATCATCTGCAACGGCGAGGAAATCGCTGCGCTGCAGATGGAAGGAGACAATGTGCTGCAAGAGGATCCGCCGCTGCGCAGCGTGCATTATCTGGGCACAGATGCCAGAAAGCAGTACTGGTTTGACGGTGAGATCGCCAAGCTCTCCTTGTGGGATGCTTGTCTGACGAAGGAACAGATCATCTCGATCCTCGACGAACCGCTGAGCGGAAGCGAAGAGGATCTGATGCATGCCTATGTGCTGGACCCTGATGCGCTGAGCACGGCTGATCCGATCATCGATGATCTGAAGGCAGGCGGGATCAACGGTGCGGCAGAGGGCTTTGACTTGCCTTATGCTCCGGATGATATGCTCGTCTTTGATAGCGGTGCAAAAAGCCATGTCGCCTTCGCCCAGCCGTTCGCCTCGATCCCGGAGACGATCGCCATGCAGGTCAAGGTGGATCCGGGCAGCAGCGCAAGACAAGTGCTGATGGGCAATTATGTCTATCAGGAAAACTGTTTCTCACTGGAACTGACGGCGGATCAGCAGCTGCGCTATGTGGAGTATGTCTATGATGGCACGACGACGCTGACCAGCATCGATATGCGTGCCGATGTGCCGCAGCTCATCAGCGGCCAATGGGTAGATCTGGCTGTCATCCGCAATGTGGAGGAGCAGACCGTCAGCTTTGTCTGTGACGGCGAGGTCGTCGAGACGCTTGAACTGAGCGGCAGCAATCAGCTGCTTGCGGATGTGCCATTGTCCGATGTGCACTATCTGGGCACGGATGCCAGAAAGCAATACTGGTTTGACGGCGCGATGTCCCGCGTTTCCCTCTGGGATAAGCCGCTGAGCGCAGCGCAGAGCGATGAGGTGCTCAAGACGGCGCTGAACGGCGATGAGGATGGGCTCATGCACGCATACGAGCTGCGCCTAAATGAGTTGAGCGCATCTGATCCGATCATCAAGGATCTGAAAGCGCCAGGCATCCATACCACGGCCAGTGGATTCGACTTCCCGGATGCGCCGGTATATGAAAAACAAGGTACGGATTTCTCCGCGAATGATAAAGATCTGGAGATGCGCAGCATCCCGGATGAGATCCCGATGAGCATGGAAGTGTGGGTGAAGATGGATCCGGATCAGCAAGGCACCAGAAGCATCATCACCGGCAATTATTATGATGCCTACTATGATGGCATCCCGCTGCTTAATTTTGAGATCACGGCCAAAGGAGAACCGCGCATGTATTGGTATATCGACAAGCAGGCGACAGATTATCGGGCCAGCGGGGTCAATGTATACAATGGCAAGTGGACGCATATCGCCATCACTTGCGCGCAGGACGGCGATCAGATTCTGGTCACGACGTATATCAACGGGGAAGAGGCGCATGCCCAGCGCATGGACTTTACGCCGGTCATGCTCAGCCAGCCGATGAAGATCGGTGAAGACAGCCGGTTCGCCCATTATTTCAAGGGAGAGATGGCCGATCTGCGGCTGTGGTCCACGACCCGCAGCGCCGAAGAGATCACAAGCAATTTCAACGCCGTCGTGCCGGCGGATGAAGAGGGGCTGCTGGGCAACTGGCTCTTAGATCAAAGCGATGCGCAAGGCGCATACGCAGACCGCTCTGTTCATGACAATGACGCGGTGTCTTATTGGGTGGATGACGATCTGTTCGCTCATGCAGAAGACGGCTATGAGAGCATCGCGGTCATTCCGGATACGCAGTCATTGGCAGCATGGGCGCCGGAGTCCTTTACTCAGCTGACGACATGGTTAACAGATCATGCGGATGAACTGGGCATCAAGCTGGCCGTTCATGTGGGCGACATCGTCAATGAGCGAAGCTATGCCTCAGAGTGGAATGCCGCAAAAGCGAGCATGCAAGTGCTAGACGGCGTGATTCCTTATATATTCTCTCCGGGCAATCATGATACGCAGATCCAGCAGGTCGATGGGGTCTGGTATGGCGTGCGCGATACGAGCGGCATGAACAATGCTTTCCCGTATGCGGAATATGCGCGGGCTGACACCTTTGGCGGCGCGTATGAAGAAGGACAGATGGACAACACTTACAGTTATTTCACGGTTGCGGGACAGCAGATCATGACGATCTCGCTGGAACAAAATCCTCGGGATGAGGTGCTGGCGTGGGCCAATCGGATCGCGGAAACCAATCCGGATTGCAAGATCATCGTGACGACCCATGAGTACATGTACTATGATGGCGATCCGACCACAGAGGCATCGCAGGATCATCTGCCTTTTATCGGCGGGTCCAACTGCGGCCAGCAGCTGTGGGAGAAATTCGGCAGCAAGCATGAGAACATCATCGCGATCATCTCCGGTCATGTCGGCTATCCGGATATCGTCATGAGCGAGGCTATCGGTGAGCATGGCAATATGGTGCAGCAGATCCTGTGCGACGCGCAGTTCATGGATCGTGACGATGTGAACAATGGTTCCGGCAAGGGACTGGGCATGGTGATGCTGCTGTCGTTCAAGGAAGGCAGCAACGAGATGCAGGTGCGCTGGTACTCCACGGTGAGAGAGCAGTTCTTCCGCCCAGCAGATCAGTTCACGGCGGATATCCAGCTGTTTGACGATCACCGCGAACAGCTCAGTGCGCTGATCAGCGAGGCGGAGCAGATCGATCTTGGCGAATACACCGAATCAAGCGCGCAGGCGCTGCGGGATGCGCTGCAGACAGCCAAGGCCGTATTGGAAGATGAAGAAGCTGATCTGACACAGATCGACGCGGCATATGACGCGCTGCAGAAGGCCGTGGACGCTCTGGAAGAGCTGGAGCAGGCAGACAAGCAGATGCTGCAGACGGTCTATGATGCGGTCAGCCATGTCCTGACACAGGAAGAAGACTATGTGCATGATGAGGCATGGACGCGATTCGTTCAGGAATTGGAAGAAGCCGAAGCCGTGCTCAATGATGCGCAGGCCACCCAGCAGGAAGTCAATGACGCCGTGCTTGGCCTCAGCGACGCATACAGCCGGCTGCGCCTGAAGCCGGATGAAGACAAGCTGGCGCAGCTGCGAGACTTTCTGGCATTGACCAAGGGGATCGAGCGCACGCATTACAGCGCGGATGTGCTCAGTGTGATCGATGAGACGGCGGCGGAGGCCGAACGTATGCTGCAGACGATGGACTTCACCGAGGAGACCTTTGAAGCATTCCGCATGGACATGGATGTGGTCAGGGCGCTGATCGGAAACGCGAAGCAGGAAAGCAATCCGCAAGATGAGCAGGAGGAAGCGCCATTAGCAGAGATCAAGCCGGCAGAACAGACAAGCGGTCCAAAGACCGGTGCGGAAGATGGCTCGGCGCGCATGCTGGAAGGCATGATCGCCGCCGCGGCCGGCATCATGGTGCTTAACCGCAAACACAAAAAATGGCAGGCATGAGGAGGAGAGGATGAAAAAGCTTTGGAAAGTGCTGATCGCGCTTGTGCTGACACTACAGGGCGTGCTGAGCGTCCTGCCGGTGTCTGCCGCGCAAGAGCCGGTATATCAAAATATATTCAATAAGAACGATCTGGACAACTGGATGAAAGCGCTCAGCCACAATGGCGAGAAGCTGGTGAACGAAAGCAATTATGCCAACATGTTTACCACCCACAAGATCGATGTTCAGGAAGGAGATGTGATCACCTGGGGATCATTCGGCAAAGACGAGTATGTCATGGAACTGTACGATGAAGACGACAACTTCATCCGCAAGGTGTACTCCGCTGAGCTGGAGATCGAAGAAGAAGAGACCACCGTCATCGGTGTAGGCGGGAAGAGTTATACCGAGGTGAAGGCAAGCTATGAAGTGAGCGATGCCAACTGTGCCTATGCCCGCATCCTGGGCAACATCTCAACGATCGACTCCTTCATGGTATTCATCAATCTGCCGGGCGGCCTGGCTTCCTGGCCGGACACCTATGTGCCATATGAAGGCAATGAGGACCCGGACAATCCGCTGTATCAGAGATCAGCGCTGTTCGTCGGCGACAGCATCGTCAACGCGGTGAAGGATCCTGATCATCCTTACTATGGATGGGCAGGAAGGATCGGCACGGCCAACGATATGGACTGGAAGAACGCAGGCATATCGAGCGCGACGATCTCGACCGCGCTGGAGAGTTCTTATCCGGAGAACCGCGTCGTGAACCAGCTGCGGGAGAATGCGGGAACGGACTATGACTATGTGATCCTGCAAGGCGGGATGAACGATTCCTATGCAGAAAGAGAGATCGGAGAGATCAGCGAAGGGCATGATCCGGCAGGATTTGATCTGGACACCTTCTCCGGCGCGATGGAGGAACTGCTGTATACGGCAGCGACGCTGTATGAAGGGGCGAAGATCGGATTCATCGTGACGTATGCGACGCCGAACTCCAACTGGGGCGGCCTGACGGCAGACAACGCGGCATATTTTCGCCGGGCGAAGGAAATCTGCGAGAAATGGGAAGTGCCGTATGTCGACCTGTATGAAGGCGGCGTGGAAGAAGACGGAGAATGGAAGTCATACAGCTATGACATCCTGAAGGTGGATAGCGGAGAGAACATGTATGCATCCGATCCGCATGAGATCCATATCGGCAGCAAAGGCTATGATGTGATCTCCCCGTATATCGCAGAATGGATGAAGACGCTGCAGCCGTATGCAGGCGTAGATGGCATGACTGTGCTCATCGATGACACCGATACGGCGTTCGTCTACTCTTCAGGAGACGCTAATCACGGCGGATGGGACAGCAGCAGCGGCAGCGATCCGGCTGTCAGCGAGCATTGGAGCAATACCCCAGGGGCGACCGTAAAGATCCGCTTTAACGGCACGGCCTTGAAGCTGTATGGCAAGAAAGCGCCGAACCATGTGATGTTCACCGTCTGCATCGACGAAGGAGAAGTCGTGACAGGGGACGCTTATCATGAGACGAAGACCGACAACAACACCCTGCTGTATTCCAGCGAAGAAGCAGGCATAGAACTAGCAGCCGGCGATCACACCGCTGTGCTGACCGTGCTGGATCAGTCCAACGAGCATGCCGTGGATGCCATCGGCATGAACATCGCTTACGCATATGTGTATGGCACGCAGCCTGATGATCCGGATGAGACCGCGAAAGAGCTGCGTGAGCTGCTGGATACGCTGCAGGGAACATCGGTCACGGTGCCCATGGGCGCAGACGAGCAGATGATCATCGACGCCGTCAAGGCCGAGGTGGATGAGCAGCTCGCGCATGCCGGCATCCCGACAGAAGTCAGCGCGGCAGAGACAGGCGGCTTTGCCATCACCCTGACGAAAGCAGGGACGAGCGAGACACGCGTCATGGACTTTGACATTCAGGAAAAAGACACCCTGACCGTAGCGACCTACAACATCTATGGCTGGGGATATCCGGACATGGGCATGATCAACGACAAGCTCACGCAGGCAGACGCAGACATCGCCGGCTTGCAGGAATGCAATCACGAGGCGAACGGCGGCGGACAGGATGAGCAGCTCGTGGCAGAAGGAACATACCCCTATTCCGCATTCAAGGAAGGATATGGCGATGACACGATCTGGGGCGGAAGCACCATCGTATCCAAGTACCCGCTGAGCGAGCAGGGCGGCGCGAACTATACGGTGAACGATGACACCAACCGTTCCTATGTTCGGGCGACGATCCATGTCGGTGACAAAGAAGTGGCCGTATATAACACGCACATCGTGTGGCTGGAGGATCCGGATCTGTATGCGGAATACAAAGCGGCGCAGATCCGCGAGCTGATCGAAGCGGTGGAAAATGACGATACGCCGTATAAGATCATCACCGGTGATTTCAATACCGATCAATCCAAGACGGAGCTGGATGAGCTGCTGCTGCATTTCAACGGCGCCAACGGCTGGAACAATGTCTGGCATGAGACCGGCGAGCTCGACGAATCGATGAAGATCGGCTGCATCGACCATATCTTTGTCACGACCAATATCGAGATCGTCAGCGTCGATACGGCAGAGGGAAGCCCTTCTGACCATGATCTGCTGTATGCGCAGCTGCGATTGAAGGATGAGGCTGATCTCTCCTTGCCCAGACAGCTGTTTGACAATGCGCTGGATGACGCAAGGCAGCTTGCGGAGCGCAGCGACATCTACGAGGAAGAGAGCCTGGCGGCCTTATCGTTCTGGATGCGCAGCGACGAAAAGAAAAACGACACGGTCTTCTTCGCCAACAAGAGCGGAGACAGCGGGAACGACCTCGGCGTGTTCTTCTGCAATTATGATGGCTTCTTCGCCAATGCCGGCGATGGTTCCTCACGCTATGACACCTCATCCTATGACCGGGATCAGACGGCGATGAACGGCAAGTGGCATCTGATCACCGTCAGCGCAGATCGAGACGGCGCGCTCAGCCTGTATGTGGATGGCCGGCTGTCTGCCGAAAACCGGCAGTTTGCCGATCTGGAAGGCGTTTCGCTCGATACCGGCGAGGCCTTCGTCATCGGCGCAGGCACCACAGGCGGTTTCCGCCAGGATGCGGTCATCGACGAATTCAAGATGTATGATGAGGCGCTGGACAGCGATCAGGCAGAGGCATTGTATGATCAGTACATGGATCAGGTGAAAGTCGCCCAGACGATGCTGGAGCATGTCATCAGCGACGCTGAGCAGCTCATGGCCTCTGCGCGCTTTGACACGCTGGCGCCGGTCGTTCAGACGCTGATCCGCAATGCGGCACAGCAGGCAGAGCGCATCTATGCGGACACGCAGGTCAGCGTCAACGAATGCCTGGACGCCTGGAAAACGCTGGCAGACGCCTTGCAGTATGCGGAGTTTACCGCGGACAAGACCCAGCTGCAGGCACTCGTGGATCAGGTGAACGCCATGGACCTGAGCGGCTATACCGAAGAAAGCAGGACGGCCCTGCTACAGGCGCTGGCCGCTGCGCAGGAAGTGCTGGACAATGAGCTTGCCTTGCAGGAGCGTATCGACAGTGCATATGATGCCCTGCGTCAGGCCGTCGACGCCTTGCAGATCCAGGAACAGCCGGATCGCAGCGTCCTCGAATATCTGATCGCACAGGCAGAGGAAGCGCTGGCCGAGGCAGACGCTTATGATCAGGAAGACGACAACTGGACGGCGTTCATGAACGCCTATGAAGCGGCATGCGCGATGCGTGATGATCCTGAGGCAACAGCGGCAGAGATCGAGCAGACGGCGCTTGCGCTGGCCGACGCTTACGCTGATCTGCGGCTTCTGCCGGATGAGGAACAGCTGGCACAACTGCATGATTTCCTCGATCAGGTGGACCAGCTGGATCGCACGCGCTATGATGAGGCAGTGCTGAGCCAGATCGATAAGACGGCCGCGCAGGCCCGTGCTATGATCGAAGCAGGCTTTGATGAAGAAGCGTTTGCGGCCTTCCTGCCGCAGATGGAACATGCGCTGGAGCTGATGGCACAGACCAAGCTGGAAGAAGGCGGAGAAGATCTGCCGATCGGACAAGATGATCCTGATCCTGCTGGTCCTGCAGACACCGGCGCTTCAGGCGGCATGAACGGGATGATCGGGATGCTGGCTGCAGCAGCAGCTGTCACGCTGATCATCCGCCGGAAACAGAGCTGACAGAAGAAACAGGGCATAAGTCATCACATGCCCTGTTTTTTGATGGAAATGACAATATTGTACGACTTTTTATAGAATTGTACGATTTCTTCCATGTTATCATACAGGACGTAACAGGCTGTATATGATGAAAGTGAACGGGGTGTGTCATGCAGGTGATATTGCCCGGCACAGATGCAGTGACGAAGGAGGGATCGATGGAACATAGGCATAATGCGGCCGCAGGGGAGATCTTTCGCCTGAGATCATATCAAAAAGGCAAAGAAGCAGGCGGCATGGATCACCCTGCATAGGATCACTGAAGACAAAGGAGGGATGAACAGAAAAAACGACAACCCCAAAGCAAACAGAAACAGTGAAAGGAGAAAAAGAATGATCAAGAGAATACTGAAAGGCCTGCTGGCGGTCTGCTGTGCGTTCACGATGATTTCTATCCAGGGCGTATATGCGGCAGAAGGACAGCCGGAGGTCATCGATGACACCGACTCGCGTTTCGTCTATTCCAACGGCGATGCGAACAACGGCGGCTGGGAAGGCGGAGGATCGGGAGATCCTGCTGTGACGGAGCACTGGAGCAATACGCCAGGGGCAACCGTAGAGATCAACTTTAATGGCACGGTATTCGAGCTGTACGGCATCAAGGCGCCGAACCACAGCATGTTTACCGTATCCATCGACGGCGGAGAAGAAGTGAAGGGCGACGCCTATGCCGCAAGCCGCACAGATGGAAACGAATTATACTATTCCAGCGAAGATGCAGGCATCGAACTGGAAGCAGGCGATCACACCGCAGTGCTGACGGTGCTGGAAGAAGCGAATGAAGCAGCGTCAAACGTGCTTGGGCTGAGCGTGACGTATGCGCAGGTCTATGGCGGAGAGCCTACGGAACCGGAAGAACCGGAATTCCCGGGTTACAGCGATGTCGATGATGCCACGAGCACTTCATCAGGCGAGCTGTTCAAGATCCAGTATGAGCCTGCGGCAGAGTGGAATGCCGAGTCTGGATATCCGAACCTGTTCCTGAAAGGAACGGATCATTACAGCACCAGTGGCGAAGGATCAGAAGGACAGTATTATACGATGAAGTTCATCGGTACCGGCATCGAGATCTATGCCAGCAAGAACACCGCGCATGCGGATTTTGATGTATATATCGATGATGAATTCGCCGGTACAGGCGAAGCCAACCTCGAATCTGGCAACACGCAGCATCAGCAGCTGCTGTTCAAGGCAGAGGGGCTGGACAATGCAGAGCATACGCTCAGAGTGGAGAAGACCCCTGGCGATACGGCAACTAAGGCCATGCAGATCGATATGATCCGCGTCTATCATGAAGAAATGGCGCCGACGAGCATCACGCTGGATCGCAGCGAGGTCACGATGATCCCAGGCGGAAGCACGACGCTTAACGCTTCTGTTGAACCTTGGGTAGCGACAAATGATGACATCGTTTGGACCAGCAGCAACGACGCTGTCGTATCTGTAGAGGATGGCGTGCTCACCGCAGCGGAAGTGGAGACCAAGGAAACGGTCATCATCACCGCGATGGCAGCCGCAGATGAAAGTGTCTATGCGCAGGCGACGATCACCGTCGATCCATCATTGGCTGTCATGAACGCGTATGTCGGCAATGAAAAGCTGCTCGACATCGCAGAAGACTATGATGAACTGGCAGTCGGAAGCGATCCGACATATGAAGGCACCGCATGGAGAGGCGATCAGCTCAACTCCAAGGTCGTCGTTGCCACGATGGGACGTGACGTCACCAACGTACAGGTCACTGCTTCTGATTTCACCAACGAACAGGGCACAGTGCTGTCCGCGGACAACTTCGACATCAAGTGGCTCAAGGAGATCGACGCCAACATCGGTCGCGGTAACTCCAGCGCGCCGGTGAAGGAATTCCCGGACATGATCCACAAGGGCGGAGCGAAGGACATCGCAGCCAACGATGTGCAGTTTGCCTGGATCAAGATCAATGTGCCGGAAGAAACACAGGCAGGCACTTACACCGGAACGATCACGGTGAGCGCGGATGAGCTGAGCGAGCCGTTCGTGCTGCGCTATACGATCGAAGTGATCGATCTGGTGCAGCCGGAAGCAGGCGCGACAGACATCCAGATCTGGCAGCACCCGTTCTCCGTAGCGAACTATTATCTGGGGCTCGGCTCAGAGCCGACGGGCGGTATCTCCTATGACCTGGCAGAAGACTTCTACTTCACAGAAGAGCACTTCAACCTGATGAGAGCATCGATGGAAGAATATGTGGAGATGGGCGGCCATGACGCGGTAGCCAATATCGTGGAAGAAGCATGGAACCACCAGTCCTACTACAGCGATCCGTCAATGGTGAAGTGGACGAAGAAGGCAGACGGCAGCTGGGAATTTGATTACACCTGGTATGACGCATGGATCGAGTTCATGATCGAGTGCGGCGTGCTGGATCCGGAAAACGGCATCGGACAGATCAAGTGCTACAGCATCGTGCCGTGGAACAACCAGATTGCATATTATGATGAAGCAAGCGGAGAGACCGTAAGAGAATCACATTCACCGGGCAGCGACTCCTGGAAGGCAATGTGGGAACCGTTCCTGGAAGATTTCATCCAGCATTCCAAGGAGAAGGGCTGGTTCGAGATCACCTACATCTCGATGGATGAGCGCGGACTGAGCGAGCTGGAGCCGGCAGTGGAAATGATCGAGAGCGTAACGGATGAAGAAGGAAACCACTTCAAGATCTCTTCGGCACTGAATTATGCGGCACCAGAATATTATGATTTCACCGACCGCATCGATGACATTTCTATCAATCTGGGCAATGCGTCCAATGTGCAGCAGATGAAGGAACTCAGCGCACACCGCAGAGAATTGGGACTGAACACGACGTTCTACACCTGCACAGGGGATTACCCGAGCAACTTCACGATCAGCGACCCGGGTGACAACTACTGGGACGTATGGTATACGATGACGCTGGGCACCGATGGCTACATGAGATGGGCATGGGATAACTTCGTTTATGACATGCACGGCGATATCACGTATCGTTATTGGGAACCGGGAGACGGCTGGTTCTTCTATCCGCTGGAAAGAGAAGAAGCAGACATGAGCGAGACAGTAGGCTTCTACAGCACGCCGCGCTATGAGCTGTTCAAGCAGGGCGTCAGAGATGTAGCTAAGGCGAAGTACCTGCTGGAGAGCGAAGACGTGAGCGAAGAGCAGAAGGAAGAACTGAGGTCAGTAGTAGAAAACCTGTCCAGACCGTCAGGAACGACAAGCTATGGCAGCCGGGTACCGGCAAATGAAGAGCAGCGGATGCTGGCCCACAGCGAAACACAGCGCGCACTGGATGCGACCAATGCATTGGCAAGAGAGATCGCAGGAAGCGCATCAGAAGAAGAAGGCGCAAGCGAAGCAGCAATCACCGCATTGCAGACCATGGTGGAAAAAACCATCGCACTGGGTTCTGAGGATGAAGCGCTGAACGCAGCGATCGAAGCTGCACAGACCGTACTGGCCAAGGAAGCGCCGACCGTGACCGAAGTCGTGACCGCACTGCTCGATCTGAGCGAAGCGATGCAGGCGCTGAATACCGATGAAAGCACAGATGCTTTGAGAGCAGATGTGCAGGCAACGATCGACTTCATCAACGAAAATATCCTGAATGATGTAGAAGGACTCCGTCCGGGCAAGGTGCAGGCGCTGAGAGACGCAGTCCAGGCCGCACAGGATGTCGTCAATGATCCGGATGCGACCGCAGATGAGCTGCAGGCAGCGAACAAGGCGATGACCAAGGCAGCACAGGAGCTGTGGGAGATCGTGACGAAGGCTGAACTGGAAGCACTGATCGAAGCTGCAAACGGCTACCTCGATGGTGACTATACGGCAGAAAGCCTGGAGGCACTGCAGGTAGCGATTACAGCTGCACAGGCAGTGGAAGAAAACGACGATGCCACAACGGCAGAAGTCACCGAGGCCATCACGAACCTGAGCAATACGATCGCCGGACTGGTCGAAGAGGCAGGCGTAGATAAGAGCGCGCTTGCATACGAGATCGAGCTCGTGAACGAGATGCTCGCGAACATCGATAACTACGTACCGAGCAGCGTAGAAGGCTTAGCAGACAAGCTGGCTTCTGCACAGCAGGTCTATGATGATGCGAACGCGGCACAGGATGCCGTTGATGCAGCTACACAGGCACTGCGTGAAGCACGCCTGAATGCGCGCACGAAGGCTGATGTCAGCGCACTGGAAGAGTTGATCGCCTATGCGAACAGCCTTGATCTGAGCGGCTACAGCCGTGCATCGGTCGCAGCGCTGAATCAGGCGATCGCGCAGAACAAGCTGCTGCTCAGCGATCCGGAAGTATCTCAGGATAAGGTGGACGCTGCAGTCACTGAGATCCAGAACGCTATCGATGCGCTGGAGCCGGTCAGCGAGACTGCGGGCAGCACGACTGCCGATTCGACGAACACTGCGGCAGCGACGCAGACCGGCATGATGCTTGCGCTGCTGGCAGCTGCGGGCGCAGCGGCAGCAATCGCATACCGCAGAAAGAGAAGCTGAAACTGTTGAACAACACAAAAGCGAAGACACAGCGCGTGCCTTCGCTTTTACAATGCCAAAGTCATGGCAAAAGGGCAAATCATGATCCTGAAGGATGTCCGTGATGTGCTTAGCGTATCAAGCGGAGATCGGGTCATTCCTGTTCTGACAGAGAAAGATATGTCGAAACACACATCAGAGATGCCAATGATCGTCTTATTTTGCGGACAGCCATCAAAGCGAAAAGCAGATTGGCGATAAGATTTTCTTAGCGTATGGTTTGAAAAATCGAGCAATGATGACACCAGCAGAGTTTTTGAATGCCTAAGAGCTGCTTGGCAAGTTGCTCATCGCAGGCATGATGATGACCATGGCATATTGTCGCAAGAGAACAGAGTAAATGACAGAAAAGGTGGTGAGGCTCAAAAGCATTTGCTTTTTTGACTTAAGCGTGTCATATTATGGTTTAGACAATGTGCGGCGATCATGCGGCACAAAGAAGCGGAGGCGGCATATGGATAAATATATGGTCTTGAAGCGTCATTTTGGTCACTCTCGGTTTCGTCAAGGACAGGAACAGCTCATCGACGCGATCTTATCCGGGCATGATGTCCTGGGCGTCATGCCGACCGGCGGCGGAAAGTCGGTATGTTATCAGGTTCCCGCATTGATGATGCCAGGGATGACGCTGGTCGTCTCTCCTTTGATCTCGCTGATGAAAGATCAGGTTGCGGCTTTGAAAAGGGCCGGTGCTGCCGCTGGATTCATCAATAGTTCCTTATCTGGCGAACAGCTGAAACTGGTCTATGAGCGGGCGCGGCAAGGTGCTTATCGGATCTTGTACATCGCGCCGGAGCGGCTGGAGACAGAAGGATTTGTGACGCTGACAAAAAGCATGCCGATATCGCTGGTGGCAGTGGATGAAGCGCACTGCATCTCGCAATGGGGACAGGATTTCCGGCCGAGCTATCGAAAGATCTCACATTTTATCGAGCTGCTGCCGCGCCGTCCGGTCGTCGCGGCATTTACTGCCACGGCGACTTCGGAAGTCCGCCGTGATATCATCGAGCTTCTTCAATTGAAAGATCCAATCTGCAGCATCACCGGATTCGATCGTCCGAATTTGTTTTTTGATGTACGCCAGCCGCAGAAGAAGATGGCTTATCTGCGCGCGCTGATCGCTGAACGCAAGGAAAAGAGCGGCATCATCTATTGTGCGACACGTTCCAGCGTGGAAAAAGTCTGTGATGCGTTGTGCAGCAGCGGTATGGCCGCGACACGTTATCATGCGGGATTGAGCAAAGAGGAACGGCAGGCCAACCAGGATGACTTTCAGTTTGACCGCAAGCAGATCATGGTCGCAACCAACGCGTTTGGCATGGGCATCGACAAATCAAATGTGGGCTATGTCATTCATTACAATATGCCCAAGAGCCTGGAAGCGTATTATCAGGAGGCCGGCCGTGCCGGCAGAGATGGAATGCCGGCAGACTGTATCCTGTTGTTTTCGCCTGGCGATGTGAAAACAGCGCAGTTTCTGATTGCGCAAAGCGGCAATGAGGATCTCTCAGAAGCAGAGCGGGAAACAGTACGCAAACGTGACTGCGAGCGGCTCAATGAAATGATCGGCTATTGCAAGACGACGCGTTGTCTGAGAGGCTATATCCTGGATTATTTCGGACAGCGCCATGAAGGATCATGCGGAAACTGCGGCAATTGCAATGGCACTCATCAAATGCAGGATATGACCGTGCATGCGCAGATGATCCTTTCTTGTGTGCTGCGCATCAAGGAAAAACTGGGATATCATGTCGGCGTGACCTTGGTCATCAAAACGCTTCGCGGCAGCAAAGATCAGCGGATACAGCAGCTTGGCCTTGATCAGCTCTCTACTTATGGACTGATGCGTGAGATGTCTCAGGGACAGATCCGCACACGGATCGATATCCTCATGCTGGAGGGGATGCTGCGAGTCAATCCGCTTCATTCAACATTGGAGCCTGCAGGAGATGCGTCTGCGGTCTTGTTTGGCAAAAAGAAAGTGTTCATGCCGGTCCGTTTGGAATCTCGTCCAAGACATGATGAAAGCAGTTCAGAAGCATCTGCGCTGTATCTTGCGCTGAAAGCGGTGCGGCTGCGGATCGCCCAGCAGGAAAATGTGCCGGCCTATGTGGTCTTTTCGAATAGTACATTGGCCGATATGGCTGCCAAAGCCCCGGCGTCCATGGCGGAGCTTTTGAATGTCAGCGGTGTGGGTGAAATCAAGGCCGAACGTTATGGACAAATGTTCCTCGATGCGATCGCTGCTTATCAACAGGAACATTGATCGGTAAATGGCGATTTTTGCGTAAGAAAAAACTGATGAGGAATATTCACTGAAGGCGAAGGCTTAGCGAGGTCTTCGCTTTTCTTCAGGAAAATGCAGGGAAAAAGGACAAAATCTTTAAAACGAAAGCAAAATATTACAATTCCTTTTTTGCTATAATGAAAGCGTGATCAAAGAAAGGGTGATGAGATGAAGAGATTATTGAGAGGTCTGCTTGCTTCGGCCATGCTGACGACGACAGTGCTGAGCAGCGGACCAGGTATCGTATTTGCGGCTGACGACAGTGGCAGTGCAGATACGGAGTATGAGGTCATTGAGGATGCATATGTCAGAGCCGGAGGCAATGCGAACCGCAACTACAACTATGAGAACATTACAAAGGCGCATGGTGAGCAATATGTCGGCAAGAATCTTAAGGCATTGAGCACGAAGAATAACAACGGTTCTTCGAATGAGATCATGACGCTGATGAAATTTCCGATTCCGGATGCAGCGGAGATCGAGGAAAAACAGCTCGATCATTTTGAACTGGTATTCCATATCTTCAAGAATGCGGATTACAATACCGGTGATCAGACTTACCGCTTCTATTATTCCACGGATACAGACTGGAGCGAGACTTCTGTAACATGGAACAATAAACCAGAGGATGTCACGCGTGATTCTCAGCAAGTGCTGTTTGACTTTGACATCAAACAGGGCGATGAGTATGAGACAAAGCCGGATGCCGAAAAAGAGATCCATATGGATATCACGGAAACGGTGGAAGCGCTCAGTGACCAGGGAGTCAAGGAGATTACGGTGTTCACGGCAGCCATCAACAGCATGAACACCTCGCTGATGATCCAGGATCGTTCCAGCGGCAATGCGTCTGCGGATGAAAACGGGATCTACGCGGCAAGCATCGTCGCTTCTCATGAAGGCATCACGCTGGAACAGCTGAACCAGCTGATCGCGGAATGTGAACAGCTGGATTCCTCTCAGTATGAAGAAGACAGCTGGCGTGCTTTTTATGAACAGCTGAGCATAGCTAAAGAGTTTGCAGCGGCTGATCCGCAAGACAGCAGAGAGATCAGGGACATGTATCATGCGCTGGAAGAGGCAAAAGATGCGCTGATCACGCTGATCGATCCGGCCGATCCGGACAATGTTGCTTACCGGCGTCCGGTCCGCAGCAATCTTTCCAGCGCTGATGCTGAGAAGGTCAATGACGGCGATCTGTCCACCAGCTGGTCCGGAAAGTTCTATCCTTCCTATGTCGATATCGATCTGAAAGATACCTATGACATCAGTGAGATCATCCTGAACTTCCCGGAAGGGAAGACATTATACTATACGCTTTATGGAAGCAATGATGGAGAGCATTTCGATGAGATCGCACAAGTGCGCAGTGACGAGGCCAAGGATGCGGATGGCGATGTGATCACACCAGAAGGCGATTGCAGCTATCGGATCATCCGTTATTATGCGGAATATACCGATGGAGAGTCTCCAACTTATCTCTCTGAGATCAAGGTGCATGGCGAAAAGAGCGGTACAAACACTGAAGCGCTGCGTGAAGGCACCTTTGAAGAGATCACCGGTATTCAGGCATTTGATGATACGGCATATGCTGAAGAGATCAGTGAGGAAGAGACCATTGAAAACGTGTATGGCATCATCGACCGCACGATCGGTGCAGAGTATCGCGACTGGTTCAGCTTTGAAATCGCGCCAAATACAGAAAACGACAACGATTACTTTGAGCTGAGCGATCAGGATGGAAAGATCCACATCAAGGGCAATGAAGGACTTTCCCTGACGACCGGGCTGAATTACTACTATAAGAATTATGTCAATGTGCAGATTTCCGAGGAGACGATGCAGAATGCGATGCCTCAGGAGATCGTAACGATCAACGGCACCGTGCGCAAAGAAACAGACATGCAGGTGCGCTACGCGTTCAATTACTGTACTTTGAGCTATACATTTGCGTTCTTTGGCGAAGAGGAATGGCAGCGTGAGAATGACTGGCTGGCACTGAACGGCGTGAATGTCGTATTGGATCTGGCTGGTCAGGAAGCGACATGGATCAAGTTCCTGATGAACTTCGGATATTCTTATGATGACGCAAAAGACTGGCTGACCGGGCCAGGATACTACGCATGGCAGTTCATGGACAATATGGAAGTGTTTGGCGGACCGATCCCGGATGACTATGTGATCGACCGGGTGGAACTGGCCAGAAGCACACAGCGCTGGAAGCGTTCCTTGGGCATGCAGACCGTGCTGCAGGGCTATGCCGGCATGGTGCCGACAAACTTCAAAGATTACTATCAGGATGACATCGAGATCATTTCCCAGGGAAACTGGAATGGATTCTCCCGTCCGAACATGATCGCGACCGATAGTGAAGAATACGATCAGTTTGCACAGCTCTTCTATGAAGCACAAGAGTTCGTCTATGGCGACACGACGGATTACTATGCGGTCGATCCGTTCCATGAAGGCGGTATCCGGCCTTCTGGACTGACAGATGACAAGATCTCTGCAGAGGTGCTGGAATCGATGATGGCATATGATGAAGATGCCGTGTGGACCGTGCAGGGCTGGCAGAGCAATCCGACCGATGCGCTGTTAGAAGGCATGGGTGACAATCGGGAAGATCATGTGCTCATCGTCGATCTGATCAAATATCCGATCACCAGCAGCGGCGAAGAACAATATAAGGAAGATGAATTCCAAGGAACCAGCTGGGCATGGTGCCTGCTGGGCAACTTTGGCGGCAACCCGACGATGAACGGAGAACTGCAGACCATGGTCGACGAGATCATGGATGCCAGAAAAGACAGCCAGCATCTGGCGGGCATCGGCATCATCTCAGAAGCGACCTATGACAATCCGATGATCTATGACCTGATCTTCGATCTGGCATGGGCCGATGAAGACTTTGATCTGGATCAGTGGATCAGCGATTATCTGATCAGAAGATACGGCGGACAGAGCGACAATGCGGAACAGGCATGGGAGCTGATCAAGAATGCTAACTATGATTCAGGTGTGCGTCTCACTCCGGAATTATTCGGACTGCGTACTGGCGGTGTGCCGAAGAACATTGGCAAGAAAGATATCGGCTATGACGCAGAAGATCTGGAAAACGCATTGCGTTTATTGCTGGAGGATTTTGACCGATTCAGCGGCAGCGAAGGTTATCTGTATGACCTCAGCGAGATCATGCGCCAGATCTGCAGCAACTACACGGTGCTGAAATATCATGAAGTAATCGATGCCCGTGACGCTAAGGATCTTGAAGCTTTCCGTCAGGCAAAGGAAGAATTCCTCAATGCCTTTGATGTATTGAATGAGGTACAGAAGACAAGACAGAATCAGCTGGCCGGAGAGTGGATCGGCAAGGCGCAGGATCGTGCGGCAGAATATGATGATTTCTCCAAATCGACATTTGAGATGAACGCAAAATCTCTGATCACCACTTGGGGCAGCTCAGGCGGATCACTGGTGGATTATGGATTCCGTACTTATGAAGGCATGTTCCTGGATCTGATCAAGTCAAATTGGACTGAGTATCTGGATCAGGTGGAACAAAACCTGATCGACGGCACAGCGATCGATGTCCCATCGAATACAAGAGGATATATCGAAAAGTATTGGAAATGGGTCATCGGCGATCAGGATTATACTCGTGATGCGGCAGACAGTCCTGAAGAGGTGCTGTCGATCGCTCAGCGTGTCATGGATGAGTGTGTGTTCACTGGAGAGCTTGATCCAGACATCGGCAATATCGCCCTTGATCGTGAGGCCGACATCGATGGAGACGCAGAAGGCAAGACATCCTGGCTGACGGACGGTGAAACTGATCAGCAGGTATCTGTATCCGCCGATCAGTCAGTGACGATCGATCTGCTGGCAGAATTTGATCTGACGGGACTCAGCATCGTGACCGCTGATCCTGAAGCACAGTATACGCTGTCATTCAGTCAGGACGGCAGCGAGTGGAATGAGGTGCAGGGAACTTTATCCGTTGATGCGGAAAACGGCATCGTCCGCGTGGATGATCTCAGCGTCAATGCCCGCTATGTGCGCGTTGTTTCTGACCGTGATGTCTCGCTCAGCGAGATCCGTGTCTACGGCAACCAGATGCTGCCTACCGTCGAGCAGCTGCAGCGGCTGATCGAAACGGCGGAGCAGATGAATGTGAGCGCGAATCCGGATGATCTGATCACATCATTCCAGGAAGCGCTTGAGGAAGCACGTCAGGCGGCAGAGGAAGCATCTGCGGATTCCATGAATACCGCATATTGGAATCTGTATGGCGTGATGATCCAGATGGATACGAGCGGTCTGATCAATGTCGCGCTGAATAAGCCGACCACCGCGCATAATGATCCAAGCGGTAATTCCAAGAATGTCAACGATGGCAGCACATCGACAAGATGGGATTCCGGCAGACTGAGCGCAACGGGCAAACCATATGAAGATACGATCACCCCAGGCTGGGTCATCATCGATCTGGAAGATACTTATGAGATTTCAGAAATCAGCTTGTCTTTCTCCAGCTCGACGATCTGGTATCAATATGAACTGTACTGCAGCATGGATCAGGAAGAATGGGTGAAGATCGGTGAAAAGAAGACCGAGACCGCGCCGAATGAACAGGAAGATACATATGAATTTGAACCGCAGCGTGCACGTTATGTCATGATGCGGACGACCAACATCCAGGAAGACAGCAGTGGAAAGCGCAATGGTTATCTGGTCAGCGAGCTGAGCGTCAAGGGCAAGCTGGCATCTGCAGACAAGACTGCGCTGAATGAAGTGATCGATGCAGCGAAGGCCATCGAAGAGGAAGGCTATACGACAGATAGCTGGAGCGCTCTGCAGGATGCGCTGGCAGCCGCAGAAACGATCATGGCCGATGATCACGCTGTCCAGGAACAGATCGATCAGGCAGCAAGCGCATTGAAGGCCGCGATGGATGCCTTGCAGGTCAAGGCGAGCGCATCTGCGATCCAGGCATTGCAGAACGTGGTCAATAAGGCCAATGCGCTTGGTTCTGATGATGAAGCATTGAACAGTGCGATCGAAACCGCGCAGGCACTGCTCGATGATCCGGATAACGCGTCGGCAACGGCAGTTGTCAGCGCTCTGCTTAACCTGAGCGAAGCGATGCAGGCGCTG